>OGQG01001662.1_pt1 | contig 15725 bp, 11 predicted proteins | sample 1553201 | NCBI WGS metagenome assembly OGQG01 (sample SAMEA2579925, study PRJEB22360) | human gut metagenome | biome: human gut; feature: human-associated habitat; material: faeces | place: Denmark | collected 2008/2010
TGAATGCTACTTCCTGGGCGGCCTGTTCGTGAAACTCTCTCCGGCTGATGCTCCGGGCCAGCGAGGCTTTGAGCTGCGTCCGTTCGACGATCTCCTGTTCGGTTGCGGCGAACAGCGCTTCTGCGGAGGAGAAATGCTCCAGCAAATGGATGGCGGTCTTGCTCCCGATTTCGGGGTGCATGGTCAGGGCGATATCGTCGATAAGCATAAGGAACGTTGTTTCGGGCGTAAATCGGATTCGTGTCGGGATTGTGCGTTAAAGGTAAGAAATAATCTTCGGATAATTGCAGAGGGGTGCCTTCTCGTCGTCTCCGTTTCGTTGTTTCCCGATGCGGCTGTTTCTGTATCTTGCCATTCCTATCGTCCACGCAGTCAGTTTTCTGATCCCCCTTGTACCCTGCGGTTCCCGCAGCTTCTGTCCTTTCCGTCGTCGCAGGACTCCTTCGTTTGTTGTCCTGAGATAACCCTCTTTTGTTTGGATTATTGAAAAATAAGCTCTATATTTGTCCACTCGAAAACAAGGTCTGATCGCCGAGCGGTTAGGCAGAGGTCTGCAAAACCTTTATCCCCAGTTCGATTCTGGGTGTCGCCTCCACTTTTTGCCGGGGTGGCGGAACTGGCAGACGCAAGGGACTTAAAATCCCTCGGGGAGTGATCCCCGTACCGGTTCGATTCCGGTCCTCGGCACCATTTTTTTATGGTGAATGCAAGCAGTACAACTACATAGTCAAGCAAGAGATTGACGGAGCGTCCCGCATCGGACGCTTTTTTTATTATTTAATTTTAGGATTTGAAATGAAAGCGGTGAGAAATATGGTGAATAGTTTTGCAGAATTGAAGGTTTGTGCTGAAACGGTTGAGCTGCTTAAGCAAATGGGTATTAAAAAGCCGATGCCTGTTCAGGAACAGGCTATACCGGCCTTATTTGCAGGCCGTGATGTTATAGCAAGAGCGCAGACAGGTACTGGTAAAACACTGGCATTTTTAGTACCGATGGTAGAACGTCTGGATGCGGCTAAGCCTTTTGTACAGGCGTTGGTGATTACGCCGACTCGTGAACTGGCGCAGCAGATAGCAGTAGAGCTGAAGAAGTTATTGGGCGGAAGTGAAGTAAAGGTGCTTGCGGTTACCGGCGGCCGTGATTTTGAGGCGCAGAAGCATAAGCTGGACGGCAAAAGCCATGTTTTGATCGGTACGCCGGGGCGTCTTTTAGATCATATCCGCAAAGGCAATACTAACCTTGGCGGAGTTAAATATCTGGTTTTGGATGAAGTTGATGAAATGCTTAAGCAGGGCTTTATTGATGAAGCTTCGGAGCTTATCGCAATGACTGATCCGGAACGGCAGACTATGCTGTGCAGTGCTACCTTATCAGAGGAAGTGCAGAAGCTTGGTAAACGTATTACCCGTAATTGTGCTTTGATCGATATTGACCCTAATAAAGCAACGGTTGAAAATATCAAACAGATCTGCATCAAAACTACGGACGAATATCGTAATAAGGCTGTTGCTTCATTAATAGACCGTTACAATCCTTATCTGATGATTGTTTTTTGCTTCAGCAAAGAACGCACAAAAGAATTGGGTGAGTGGCTGGGAACTCAGGGATATAATGTAGATGTGCTGCATGGTGAGATGTCGCAGGCCAAACGCAAAACAGTAATGAAAGCCTTCCGTGAGGCCAAGCTGCAGGTCCTGGTTGCCAGTGATCTAGCTGCACGTGGGCTGGATATCGAAGGCGTGACTCATGTCGTTAATTATGATATCCCGCATGACGTAGACTGGTATGTGCATAGAATAGGACGTACTGGGCGTGCCGGTAACGAGGGGATTGCAGTTACCTTATACACTGCTGAAGAAGTAAAATGGCTCAAAAATATTGAAAACAAGCTTGATGTGAAAATGGAACGGCAGAATTTAGACGGCAAAACGATAGCCCGTCGTGAGCATGCGCCAGTACAGAAAAAACGTAAGGCAGAAGCTGCTAAACCGAAACGCGGTAAAAAAGCTGTCGTGGATAAACGTAAAGCACCTAAGACCGGCTCTAACCGCCGTCAAAATAAGAATAAATAAGTGTGAGAAAGTGAGGGGACTGTTATGCAGGCGATAAACAAAGAAAGAGTAGCCGGACTGTTACAGGGGCTGGCGCAATTTGGCAAAACAGAACACGGAATCACAAGATTGGCTTATACGGCAGAAGACAAAGCAGCGCAGGAATGGCTGCTCAAGCAGATACAGGACTTACAGCTGAAGCTGTCTGTAGATGCTGTTGGTAATGTCTTTTTGCGTCGTGAAGGTAAAAATACTGATTTGGCGCCTGTTGCCATAGGTTCCCATATCGATACTGTCGTGCAGGGCGGTGCCTATGATGGTACTGTAGGTGTTGTAGGTGCTTTAGAAGTACTTTATATGCTGCAGGATGAAGAACTGGAGCGGCCGATTGAGGTCATTATTTTCAGGGCAGAGGAATCAAGCCGTTTTGGATTTGCTACCATCGGCAGTAAACTGATGGCCGGTGTTGGCGACCCTGATAAATTCTCGGGCGCTGCCAAAGAAGGTGCAGTGACTTTTAAAGAAGCACTGACAGAATGGGGCTGTGACCCTGCTGCCTACAAACAGGCACGTAAAGCAGCAGGCTGCTTTAAAAGTTTTTGGGAAATACATATTGAACAGGGTAAGGTACTGGAAGAAACAGGTGAACGCATTGGTATCGTTCATAATATTGCGGCGCCGACGCGGTTTAAAATCATTGTCGAAGGTATAGCTGATCATTCCGGAGCCACTCCCATGGGTTTTCGTAAAGATGCGCTTGTAAGTGCGGCCAGGCTTGTTATAGCCATTGAAGAAGCTGCAACTAATGAAGCGGAAAGCGGCACGGTAGCTACAGTTGGTGTTTTGGATGTAGAGCCGTCTTCGATCAATGTAGTTCCTGGCAAGGCTACCTTGTGGGTAGATTTGCGCGGAGTAGATGAAGAAAGTATCAACTGTGCCTTGAGCGATATTCGTGATGCGGTTTCAGAAATTGCTAAAAATGACAGTATTACTATCACTATGGATATGCTGACAGCCGATAATCCTGTCGCTTTGTCGGAAGAGCTGGCAGCAAAGCTGGATGTTATCTGTGCGGCGAAAGGTATCGCTTATCGCCATATGAACAGTGGAGCCGGCCACGATGCTATGCACATGGCTAAACTGGCTCCTGCAAGTATGCTGTTTGTCCCCTGTAAAGGCGGCATCAGCCATAACCCGGCAGAATATGCTGACAACGAAGATATTTGTCTGGCGATCGAGATTTTGGCGGAAGCTGTAAAAGAAGAAGCATCTGCTTAAAAAAGTAAACCAAACGATAAAAACAGGCTGAGAAGAAAAATAACTGTAAAATCTGCTGCAAAGCAGTCCTGCTAAGGCAGGGCTGCTTTGCTTTTTTACTTTGTTCGTAATATAATTATAATGATATAGAATTTTCATTTTTCAATTTGAGGAGACGATAACATGGAAGAAGTGCGTGTGCGTTTTGCACCCAGCCCAACGGGTTATTTACATATCGGTGGAGCAAGAACAGCTTTATTTAACTGGCTTTTTGCTAAAAAACATAATGGTAAGCTGGTGCTGCGTATTGAAGATACTGATACTGAACGGTTGAAAGAAGACAGCGTAAGCCAAATACTTACCAGTTTGAAATGGCTTGGGCTGAACTGGGATGAAGGACCTGAAGTAGGCGGTGAAGTGGGTCCATATTACCAATCAGAGCGTCGTGAGATTTACAGCAAGGTTGCCGAACAGCTGTTGGAAGAAGGTAAGGCGTATTATTGCTTCTGTACTTCGGAAATTTTGGAAGCAGAACGCGAGAAACAACGTGCGGCCAAACAGCCGTTCCGTTATGCCCGCACCTGCCGAGATTTGCCTGTCGAGGAAGCAAAGGCCAGAGCAGCTAAGGGTGAGCCTTATTCCGTACGCATTAAAATACCTACGGAAGGAAACCTGACAGTACATGATCTGATCCACGGCGACGTTACTTTTGATTTAACGCAATTTGATGATTTTGTCATCGTTAAAACTAATGGTATGCCGACCTATAATTTTGCTGTGGTCGTTGATGACCATTTAATGCGCATCAGTCACGTGCTGCGTGCCGAAGAACATTTATCCAATACTCCTAAGCAGGTACTGCTTTATGAAGCCTGTGGTTTTGCTGTTCCTAAATTTGGACATATGCCGATGATACTTGCTCCTGACCGCAGTAAGTTAAGTAAACGTCACGGCGCAACTTCTGTTGAAGAATTTCGTGAACAGGGGTATTTACCGGAAGCAATTGTAAATTATCTGACTCTGCTGGGCTGGGCTCCGGGCAACGAAGAAGAAATTTTCTCGCTGCAGGACACTGTGGCTCAGTTTGAATTGGAAAAAATGTCGAAAAAGGCAGCCGTTTATGATACGAAAAAACTTACATGGATGAACGGACAATATTTATCAGCATTGCCGCTGGAAGCAGTTCTGCCTGAGGCAAAAATCTTCTTCATCAAATCCGGCCTGGTAGATGAAGCATGGCTGGAGGCAAATAAAGATTATTTTGCCCGTTTGGTAGACGTAGTGCGCGTACGTGTCAAAACACTGCAGGAAGTTGTTGAAGCCGCAGAATACTTCTTTAAAGAGGTAGAAAGCTATGATGAAAAAGGTGTCGGCAAGCATTTTAAACCGGAAGCAGCCGAGCTCTTAACTGTCTGCATCAATGCGCTTGAAGCGTTAGAGACTTTTGATCTTGCCAGTACGGAAGCCGCTTATAATAAGATTGCCGAAGAGCAGGGATTATCACTGGGAAAAGTTGTGCATCCGACACGCTTGGCTCTGACAGGGCGTACTGTAAGCCCGGGCTTATTTGATGTTATGGTGCTGCTGGGGAAAGAAACTACCTTGAGCAGAATGCGCAAGGCTGTTCAATATATCAAGGCCTTAGCTTAAATCAAAAATATTTATTGAAAGAGGTGCGACGCTGATGAGAATACTGGGGATCTTACTGTGCTGCCTGATACTGGGATTAAGTACTGTAGCTTTTGCCGAGCAACCAACAACTGTTTTCAGCAAAGTTGTTGCGACAAAGAATATGCAGGGCGAGATACCGGAGATTGATGGTCTGAGATATACTAATCTTCAAAAAAGTGTTAACGGCATTTTGAACAGCAAAGTCAAAGACTTGCTGGCGCAGGTTGGCGGCAGCGGTACAGTCAGCTATGAAGTGAAGCTGAACCGTCCCAGCTTAGTCGGTATTTTGCTGAAAGCGACTAACGGCGGCCGTACTGCTTATCAGGCTGTAAATTTAGATATGACTACCGGCAATGAGTTCAGCATTCGCGATTTTGTTGGCGAAGGCAATGCCGTACATGAAATTTTAGGCGCTTATGAAGGCGTGTTATTTGCTGATAACGGTATTTATACGCGTACCAGCAGTGGTGCTGCTTACAGTAATTTTGTTTCTTATAGTAAATTGTTTCCGTTGCTGCGCACAGGCGAAGCAGGCCGTTTGCTGACGGTATATGGATTGACTCGTGCTGTTGAGGATAAGGTCGTAACTGTGAAGGCCGGAGAGCTGCTGGCTTTACAGTTGGAATCCAATCGTACAACGGGTTATTCCTGGTTTGTAGAGGGTAATGGTTATGCTGGTCAGTTTTATGAACTGGGACGTTCTTATGTTTTGCCTGGTAATGCTGCCAACAACCGGACCGGAATGCCTGGATTAGAAATAATTGTTTTCGGTGCCCAGGAGCCGGGCGAATACAAGGTGAATATGGAATATAAGCGTGCCTGGGAAAAAGGCAGCGGCTTTGACAAATTCAGCTTTACTGTTAAAGTATTGTGATAACGGAGGTCTGAGATGGAAAAAACTGCCGTTACCGTGAAAATTTTTAATGATGAATATACTTTAAAGACTGATTTGCCGCGTACTGATGTGGATGCGATTGCGGCAATGGTCGATAAAAAAATGCAGAAACTGGCGACAAGCCAGCATTTGGTCACAACTTCCAAAGTCGCTGTATGGGCGGCGTTGGATCTGGCGGGAGAGTTATATACCTTACGTCGTGAATATGAAGCCTTGCTGAAAGCGGCGAAGGATATTTAGAGAAGAGGTTTTTAGTTAATGAAAAAGCAAACCATCGAACTGCTCGCTCCTGCCGGGAGCTGGGAAGCGTTGGAAGCGGCGGTGAATGCCGGTGCTGATGCTGTATATATGGGCGGTAAAGCTTTTGGCGCACGTCAGTATGCCAGTAATTTTGACCGTGAAGAAATGCAGAAGGCTGTTTACTTTGCTCATATGCACCGTGTGCGACTGTATATCACTGTCAACACGCTGGTCGATGACAGTGAGCTGGGCGAATTGGCTGATTATCTGCTGTTTTTGAGTAATGTAGGCATTGACGGTATTATCGTACAGGATCTGGGTGTGATCCGTCTGGCCCGGCAAATAGTGCCGGACCTGCCTCTGCATGCCAGTACGCAGATGACGGTTACTAATTCCGAGGGCGTTAAGCTTGCTGCTGAAGCCGGTATGGAACGTGTTGTTCTGGCGCGCGAGTTGAGTCTGGAAGAAATAAATACGATCTGTCATGGCACAGATACAGAAATAGAAGTTTTTATTCATGGAGCTTTGTGCGTATGTTATTCAGGTCAATGTTTGATGAGCAGCCTGATCGGCGGCCGCAGCGGCAATCGCGGACGTTGCGCTCAGCCGTGCCGTCTGCCTTATAAGCTGGTCAATGAAGCAGGAGAAGATCTGCTTAGCGGCAAAGACGCAGGGCAATATCTTTTGAGTCCTAAGGACTTGAATACTTTGGATATTTTACCGCAGCTGATCGAAGCCGGTGTAACATCCTATAAAATCGAAGGCCGTATGAAGCGTCCTGAATATGTAGCCGTAGTTGTCGATGCTTATCGCAGGGCTATCGACAGTTATCTTGGCGGTGATTACCAGGTTCCGGAAGAAGATTTTGCCAATATTGAACAGATCTTTAATCGTGATTTTACAACTGCTTATCTGCTGGAGCGGCCCGGCAGGGAAATGATGAGCGACCGCCGGCCAAACAATCGCGGTGTTTTGGTGGGGCGTGTTGTTAAGCTTGATAAAGCTGCTAACAAAGCGACACTGAAACTTGATAAAGAATTGCATTTGGATGATGGCTTAGAGTTTTGGGTCAGCGTGGGTGGTCGTGTTGGCACTACTGTGACATCACTTTTGCAGAACGGACAGGAAGTAGCTGTGGCTGCCGCAGGTTCTCAGGTCACTATCGATGTGCCGCATGGCATTAAAATGAATGACCGTGTTTTCAGAACCTTTGATAACCGTCTGATGACATATGCCGCACAGTTCTTTGGTGAGAAGGCCAAACGCCGTATCCCTGTAAGTGCTTTAGTAACAGCAAGAGCAGGCAATCAAATGACGGTGCTGCTGACTGATGACGAGGGCAATACAGGCTATGGTGAAACGCAGTTTATTGTAGAAGCTGCCCGCAAGCATGCTTTAAATGAGGAAACTGTGCGTAAACAGGTAGATCGCCTGGGCACGACTGAATATGAGCTGTCAGACTTGGTGCTGGAATGTGATGAAAACGTGATGGTGCCGATGAGCGAGATCAACGAGGCTCGCCGTTTAGCTGTCGAAGCTTTAGATACTGCACGTCTGGAGGCTTTTGCACCGATGCGTGTACAACGTCATAAAGTTCCGCGTGATCTGGTTCCTGCAGAAAAAATCAGCCGCAGTAAACATGCGCTTTTGACTGTGCATGCCGATACTGTTGCTAAAGCACAGGCTGCTTTGGCAGGAGGCGCTGATTATATTATTTTTGGCGGGGATATTTTCAGCAGCAGGCAGCTGCCGAGGCAGTCTTATGCCGAAGTTGCCGGTCTTGCTCAAAATTATGGTAAAAAATGGGCCATAGCGACATCGCGTATTGTTAAAGAAGGACAGCTGCCTTATTTTGCAGAGCTGTTTGCCTATTGGCAGCAGTTGAAGCCCGATGCTGTTTATATCAGCAACAACGGCTTGTGGCAGCTGGCGCAGCAATACAGCGGGCTGTTTGTGGGCCGATATGTCTTTGAATATTTATAACGATCAGAATTTGGAATTCTGGCGTGAACAGGGCGCCGTGGGAGCAACCCTGTCAGCCGAGCTGACAATGGCGCAGGTAGAACATTTAGCCGCAGTCAGCCCCGTTCCTGTGGAATGTATGGTGCAGGGTCGGATTGAAATGATGGTTTCGGAATACTGTGTAGGCGGCAGCTTTTTAGGTGATCTGCATCAGGGCGCCTGTAAATTTAACTGCCGGGAGCAGTTGTTTTTGAGCGACCGCAAGGATGCGAAGTTTCCTATAGTTACCGATCAGAACTGCCGAATGCATATTTTAAATGCGCATGACCTGTCGATGCTGACCAATATCAAGCATATGGAAAGTATCGGCGTTGGCCGTCTGCGTTTAGACGCGCGTAATTATACTAATGAAGAAACTGCATCATTAGTAACGCTGTATAAGGAAGTGCTGCGAGGTGACCGCGAAGTTGCGGAAAACCTGCCGCATACGACCAGGGGGCATTATTTCCGCGGCGTATTATAAGGAGTAATTATGGCAAGATTTGCTGTTAAGACATTAGAATTTGATAAAGTAAAAGCGCTGCTGGCCAGCAAAACTGCCACCTCGCTGGGGAAGGCGCAGGCTTTAGCGATACGCACAGAAAGTGAGTTCAGTATCGTTAAGCGCTTGCAGGAGGAAACAGCCGAGGCACTGCGCCTGCTGGATGAAGGGAAAAGATTCCCCTTTGGCGGCGCGCATAATATTGTGGCTGCTGTTAAGCATGCCCAATTAGGGGCTGTGCTGGAAGCTGAAACCTTGATGGAGATCGGCAGTACGGCTGCGGCGATCCGTCAGATCAAGACCTTTTTACAGGAGGAGAGTGAGCTGGCACCGACTTTGGCAGCCTATGCCGAAGCTTTGCAGCCGCTGCCGCGTCTGGAAAAACAACTGGAGAATGCTATTTCTGAAAAAGGCGAGATCAAAGACAGTGCTTCGACAAAGCTTGGCGGCTTACGGACTGGCATTCAGATAGCGAAAAACCGTGTGCGTGAACAGCTGGAAAAAGTCCTGCACGATCCTAATAATCAAAAATATTTCCAGGACGCGCTGGTAACTATGCGCGGAGACAGATATGTCATTCCGATCAAACAGGAATATAAACTCAATTTTCCGGGCGTCGTTCACGACCAGTCCGGCAGTGGAGCAACCCTGTTTATTGAGCCGATGGCTGTTGTCAACCTGAATAATGATATCAAAAAATATATGGCCGAAGAAAAAGAGGAAATAGAACGGATTCTGAGGCAGCTGTCCGGCAGCGTCGGGGCAGACGGGGATCTGCTCACTGCCGGCGTCGAGACTCTTACAAATCTTGACGTTATCTGTGCCCGTGCTTATTTGGCGCAGGCGCAGAAAGCCGTAAGGCCAATGCTGCATTTAGGCGGCAAAGTCGAGATCGTGCAGGGACGTCATCCGCTGCTGGATCAAAGTCAAGTAGTGCCCCTGGATATAGAATTGGGCGGAGATTTTAATACGCTTTTGATCACCGGTCCAAATACCGGCGGTAAAACCGTAGCTCTAAAAGCGGTCGGGCTGTTTGCGTTAATGGCGCAGGCCGGCTTGTTTTTACCTGCCCGCAGTGCTAAAATGCCGGTTTTCAGAGCTATTTATGCCGATATTGGTGATGAGCAGAGCATTGAGCAGAGCCTGAGTACTTTTTCCGGACATATGACAAATCTGGTAGAGATTTTAAATGAAGTGCGCAGCGGTGATCTGGTACTGGTGGATGAAATCTGTGCCGGTACTGACCCTAACGAAGGTGCTGCCCTGGCTATGGCAATGTTAGAGCATTTGCATGAACAGGGCGTGCTGACAATGATCACGACACACTACAGCGAATTGAAAACATTTGCTTATGGACATACGGGAATGGAAAATGCCAGCGTGGAATTTGATCCTGTCAGTCTGCGGCCGACCTACAGATTGCTGATGGGTGTTCCGGGCAGCAGCAATGCTTTCAATATCAGCAGAAGGCTGGGACTGTCGGAAGAGATTGTTGAAAATGCCGGTAAACTGCTGGATCAGGAGCATGTGCATATGGAAGATGTATTGCACGAGCTGGAAGGCGAACGCCGCCAATATGAATCGCAGAACAAAGAAATACAAATGCTGCGTTTGGAAAGCGAGCGGATTAAGCAGGAGCTGCACAAGCAGAAACAGGAGCTTGACCGCCGCAAGAACGAAATGCTGCGTAAAGCCCGTGAACAGGCTGATGAGATTTACCGCAGCAGCCGTAGAGAATCGGAAGCTATTTTAAAAGAGCTGCGCTCAATGAAGGCTGACTTTGATGCGAAAAAACTGGAAGCTGCTGCAGAAGCCGCGCGCAAACAGTTAAATAAACAGTTCAGTGAAGATGCGCCATTGCCGGAAGGTACGCCGTTGTCAAAAGAAACTGCCAAAGTCGGGCAGACTGTCTTTTTACCTTCACTGCGTCAAAATGGTACGATTGTTGCTGTTAACGGCGGCGATGTGACAGTGCAGGTAGGTATATTAAAAACTAATGTGCCTGCTAAAAATTGCCTGCTGGTAAAAGGGAAGACCAAAGTGAGCGAAGATCTGCGGCCTAAAAAACGCAAGGGGTATGCCCATGATATGCTGGTCACACGTACTGCTTCTACCAGACAGGAACTGGATGTTCGTGGTATGACGATCGAAGAAGCGATACCGACCGTAGATAAAGGCATCGACGATGCACTGCTGGCAGGTTTGCCGGAGCTGCGTATCATTCACGGCAAGGGAACGGGTGCTTTACGTGCCGGACTGACTGCCTATTTATCCGCGCACCGTGCGGTCAAAAGACTGGAGCTGGCTTCTCTGCATGAAGGCGGTGCCGGTGCGACGGTAATTTATCTGTAAAAGGCAGTTTTGTGTAAAAATGTAATACAATCAAGAAAATTTTGTAGAAGATATTGACCGAAAGACTAAATAATGTGATAATAGTTAGTGAAAATATATGCTTTCTGTGCGCTTGGAATGGATTTTTCCGGGTGGCAAGTTAACAAACGGGGGGAAGTAAATGGCTACACTAGTGAAAAAGTTTGGCGGCAGCTCGGTTGCGACACCTGAGAAGATGCATGGTATCGTTGACCGGATTCTGCGCGAACGTCAACCGGACGACAGAATCGTCTTAGTTGTTTCCGCTATGGGCGACCATACTGATGATTTGCTGACTTTAGCTGCTAAAGTCAATCCCGAAATGCCGAAAAGAGAACTGGATATGCTGCTGGCGACAGGCGAGCAGGTTTCCATTGCCCTGATGGCCAGTGCGTTCTGTGCCAAAGGACAGCCCGCAGTATCCTTTACCGGTGCTCAGGCTGGTATCAAAACGAACGATAAGCATTCTAAAGCCAGTATTTTAGACGTACAGGCCTGTCAGGTCAAGCAGGCTCTGGACGAAGGCAAGATAGTTATCGTTGCCGGGTTCCAGGGCATTACTGACTTGGGACAGATCACAACTTTGGGCCGCGGCGGCAGCGATACTACTGCTGTTGCGATTGCGGCAGGTCTGAAAGCTGATATGTGCGATATCTATACTGACGTGGATGGTGTTTATACCGCTGATCCACGTATCGTACCGGGAGCGCAGAAGCTGGACGAGATCACTTTTGTGGAAATGCTGGAACTGGCCCGCCTGGGTGCAGGCGTTATGCAGCCGCGCGCCGTAGAGTATGGTGAGCACAACGGCGTTGCCATCCATGTACGTTCTACCTTTAACGACGTACCCGGAACTATTATTAGGGAGGAATACACAGTGCAAGAGAAAAACTTTGTTATTCGCGGTGTAGCGCACGATACTAATGTCGCAAAAATCGCCGTTCGCGGTGTCAGCGACGAACCGGGCATTGCCTATAAAATCTTCTCGGCTCTGGCTGAAGCCAATATCGATGTCGATATGATCGTTCAAAGCGCAAGCGCTACCGACCATAAAAATGACATCCTGTTTACCGTTACCCAAACCGATATGGTAGAAGCGATGAGCGTTATTGAAAGCCTGAAGGAAACGATGCATTTTGATAAAGCTGACATTGAAGTCAATGTTGCCAAGGTATCTATCGTTGGCGCAGGTATGCTGGGCAGCCCCGGTATTGCCGCAGGTATGTTCGGTGCGCTTGCCAAAGCCAACGTCAATATCGACGTTATCAGTACTTCCGAGATCAGCGTTTCCTGCCTGGTGCCGGAAAAGGACGTTAAAACCGCTGTGAACGCTATCCACGAACATTTCTTCCCGGAAGGCGCAAAATAAAAAGCAAGCAAAGTTACTTATATAAATTAAGGAGGCCTTTTACCAATGATCACTAGTATTGCAGCTAATCATGCTAAAGGAAAATCTGCCCAGGATAAAATTTTCGGCGCTAATGCCGCTGCCGTTGCCGCAGCAGCTAAATACGGTGCTGACAAAGTAACCAATGCCACTATCGGCGCTATTTTAGACGAAGATGAAAAACTTGTTTGTCTGCCGACTATTGAAAAGGTTTACCGTGGTCTTGCGACAAACGAGCTGATCGCCTACGCTCCTATTTCCGGACTGCCTGATTATCTTGAAAAAGTTATTACTGCTGCTTTCGGCACTTCCAGGCCTGAAGGCTATATCGCCGCTGTTGCTACTGCCGGTGGTACAGGCGTTATCCATCATACTATCTGGAACTATATGGATGCAGGTGAAACCGCGTTGACATCCGACTGGTACTGGGGACCGTATAAGGTTTTGTGTCAGGATATGGGACGTAAGCTGGATACCTATAAAATGCTGGATGAAAATAATAAATACAATCTGCCGGCTTTAAAAGCCAAAGTCAACGAGATTTTGGGCAAACAGAAAAGCCTGCTGCTCATGATCAACACTCCGGCTCATAACCCTACTGGCTACAGCCTCAGTGAAGAAGACTTGCAGGGCGTTATCGACATCATCAAAGAAGCGACTGCAGGTACTGATAAAACTGTAACGCTGCTTTTAGACGTAGCATATATTGATTATGCCGGCGAAAAAGAAGAAGTTCGTAAGATCTTCAAAAAGCTTTCTAATCTGCCTGCTAACATTCTCAGTATTGTGGCATACAGTATGTCTAAAGGCTTTACACTTTATGGCCAGCGCACCGGCGCTATGATCGGCGTTTCTTCTTCTAAGGAAATCATTGAAGAATTTGCCGCCATCAACCAATATACAAGCCGTGCGACCTGGTCCAACATCAACCGTCCGGCAATGAAAACTCTGGCTAATATTTACAGTGACCCGGAACTGCTTGCCGCTACCGAAAAAGAGCGTGACGATTATTATCAAATGATCAAAGCACGTGCCGACCTGTTCACAAAAGAAGCCGAAGAATGCGGCTTGCCGATGCTGCCTTATGTAGCAGGCTTCTTCCTGTCCATTCCGGCAAAAAATCCCGATGCTATCTGTGATAAACTGCACGAAGACAATATTTTTGCTGTTCCTTTGGCTGCAGGTGTACGTATTGCCGTTTGCGCAGTACCGCTTAAAAAGATCGCCGGTATGGCTGCAAAAGTACAGGCTGCAATGCAGGCTGTAGAAAAATAAGCATTGATAACAATCAAAGACCGGAGCTAAAAAAGTTCCGGTCTTTTTTCCCATAAGGAGTATTTATGAAAATTAAATTGACATTACCCAACAATATTATCAGAGAGTATCCTGCAGGAACGACGCTGTTGGAAGTCAGCAGAGACTTTGCTGCTAACTATCAAAGCCCGATCGTGGAAGGTATTTTCAATGGCATTGGCACTGATCTGCAAAAGCCTGTTTTTGAAAATGGTACAGTTGATTTTATAACGCTGGATACGGAGGAGGGGATGCGCGTTTATGTGCGCAGCCTGCTGTTCCTTTTTCTGGTAGCTATCAAAGAGCTGCGGCCGGAAGTAAAAATTGAGGCCCGTAATTCCCTGGGCAGCGCTTTATTTTGCGAAATCACTAACGATATCGTACTCAGCAACTACGATTTAAAGGCCTTGGAAGACTATATGAAAGAGCTGGCAGCTAAGTCTGAACCGATCATTTATAAACATATAAATAAAAAAGAAGCTGAAAAAATTTTATGCGAGCGGAACGAAGCTGACCGCTTGGAGCTGCTGCACGCTATTGATGATGATTTACTGCTGACCTGTTATACTTTGAAGGGCCATATGGAATACTTTTTCGGGCCGATGCTGCCGGATTGCGGTTATTTGAAGCTGTTTGAACTGATAAACTACGAAAACGGCATCGTTATCAATTATCCGGAAACGGGTCAGAACGAACTGGATGTTTTTGTTGACAGCCCCAAACTCAATAAAATGTTCCACGAGATGGAAGAATGGTCAACTATGCTGCAATGCAATACTGTTGCCAAGCTGAACCGCATTATAAAAGAGGACCATGCCGGAGTGATCATTCAGGTGGCTGAGGCGCTGCATGAAAAAAAGATCGCTGCCATAGCTGATGAAATCACTGATAAAGGTAAAGACGTACATCTTGTGTTGATCGCCGGTCCTTCTTCCTCGGGGAAAACGACCTTTGCACAAAGATTGAGCATCCAGCTGGTAGTCAATGGTCTCAGACCTGTGCCGATATCAATGGACGATTATTATAAAGAACGTTTGAATACACCGCGCAAAGCGGATGGATCTTATGATTTTGAAAGCGTCGAAGCGATCGATCTGGAATTATTCAACGACCATTTAAAGCGTCTGCTGGCAGGTGAAACAGTTAAAATACCCAAATACAATTTCCGTACCGGACTGCGCGAATACCGTGGCCGTGAGCTGACTTTGAGCGATAACTCTGTGCTGATCGTCGAAGGTATCCACGGCTTGAACGAACGTATTTCTGCCGTTGTTCTGGCCCGCAATAAACTGAAAGTCTATATCAGTGCCCTGACGCCGATGTCGCTGGATGATTACAACCGTATCCAGACTACCGATATGCGTCTGCTGCGCCGGCTGGTGCGTGATTCGCAGTTCCGTTCGCATGATGCGCTGATGACTTTGAAGCTGTGGGACGATGTACGCCGTGGGGAAGAAAAATATATTTTCCCATTCCAGGAAGAAGCAGATATTATTTTTAATACCACACTGGTGTATGAGTTTGCAGTATTGAAAAAGTATGCCGAGCCTTTGCTGCAAGGTGTACCGGAAACAGAAGCGGTCTATACTAACGCGCAAAGACTGCTTGGACTGCTTAGCCATGTGACACCACTGGATAAAGAGCTGATTCCCAAAAACTCTATTTTACGTGAATTTGTGGGCGGCAGCGCCTTTAAAGAAGCCCTGTAATTGAATAAAAGCATCACCAACGGCAGCTTTTTAAAAAAGCTGCCGTTTTTATATGTATCCATAGAGATTTGGTAAAATCCTGTTTTTACTTATCCTTGATATTTTGTAATTTATTAATCCGACAAATGGAGTATTTTTGTTGATTTTTGTTGCCGAAACCATTGATAATACCAGTTAAAGAGGTATATAATTATAAAAAAGCTGCCTTTTATTGAATTAAGTAACAGAAATAAATATGCCTATAGCTGCTTTGCAAATGATTGCTTATACAGGGGATAAAGCGCAGAAACAGCGGGCTTAAAGCAGGTTTGTAACCATTGGGGACTTTGACTTTAAGTTTTGTGGCTA
>OGQG01001668.1_pt1 | contig 15693 bp, 10 predicted proteins | sample 1553201 | NCBI WGS metagenome assembly OGQG01 (sample SAMEA2579925, study PRJEB22360) | human gut metagenome | biome: human gut; feature: human-associated habitat; material: faeces | place: Denmark | collected 2008/2010
CCAGCCGTGACTGCCGCCCTCTGCGGAGCAGGATTATATGCACTGATTATCAACCCAATAATATCCAGCATACTCATATTCGTCATCTCCTACCAGCGCTATCCGCAACGACTGCGTTTCACGCTGGGGCTGACGGCGCTCCGGAAGATATTCTCCTATTCCGCCTACCAGTTTCTATTCAACGTCATCAACTACTTCAGCCGCAATCTGGACAAATTACTGATTGGCAAATACATGAGTATGTCCGACCTCGGATATTACGAAAAATCCTATCGCCTGATGATGCTTCCCTTGCAAAACATCACCCAGGTCATCACTCCTGTAATGCACCCCATCTTCAGTGATTTCCAAAATGACAAAGCAAAACTAGCCACCTCTTATGAACGTATTCTCCGATTCCTCGCTTTCATCGGATTGCCTCTTAGCGTGCTGCTCTTCTTTACAGCAGAGGAAGTAACGTTGATTATTTTTGGAGTCCAATGGCTGCCCTCCGTACCCGTTTTTCGGCTACTCTCCCTGTCCGTAGGAATTCAGATCATACTCTCCTCGTCCGGTTCCATCTTTCAGGCGGCAGGCGATACACGGAGCTTATTTGTATGCGGAGTGTTCTCGTCTGTGCTCAACGTGACAGGCATACTGCTCGGAATCTTCTATTTCGGAACGCTGACAGCAGTGGCTAGTTGCATTGTGGTGACGTTCTCCATCAACTTTATACAATGTTACTGGCAAATGTACCGGATAACCTTCCGTCGAAGTGCGTGGCCATTCATTCGTCAGCTTATTTCTCCGTTCATCATTAGCATTTTGATAGCATTAGCCCTCATTCCCATGCAGTATGCACTGGAAGGGATGAATATTTTTGTGACAATTATAGCCAAAAGTATCGTTAGTTTTATTATCTTTGGCATTTATATACAAATGACGCATGAGTATGACATTATCGGCAAAGTGCGAAGCATCCTGTGTAAGAGATAATAAAAAGAACAGAATAAACAATATATAGAGATTTGAGCAACCAATGAAAGCCTTATTCCTTATATTCCACGGCTTCGACAAAGCCAACGGAATTAGCAAAAAAATACACTATCAGGTAAAAGCCCTCAAAGAATGTGGGTTAGATGTTCGTTTATGTTATTATGACATAAGCCCTTCCGGTGAACGCCGCTGGATGGCAGACAATGCAGTGATTGCTGAATTGGGACAAGGAGTGTTTGCGAAAATTCGGAAACGGTTGGGCCTAAACTGCATAGCAAACTACGTACTTCGCGAAAATATACATTTTGTCTACATCCGTTCATATCATAATGCAAACCCTTTCACCATAAATATGGTGAAACGTATGAAGAAAAAAGGAGCAAAAGTGGTCATGGAGATACCGACTTTTCCTTACGATCAAGAGTACATCACATGGCCTATGAAATTCAAAAGGCTCACAGATCGTTGTTTTCGTCATCGCCTGGCCTCTTTCCTTAATGGAATAGTCACCTTTTCAAACGCTAAAAATATCTTTGGCGAACGAACAATCCGCATATCTAACGGAATTGATTTTGATGCCATTCCTATGAAGAAACAAATGAATGACACGACACATGAGCTACATTTAATAGGAGTAGCTGAAGTACACTATTGGCATGGATTCGATCGACTTATCCGTGGATTAGCTGAATATTATTGTACGAATCCTGACTACAAAGTTTATTTTCATATCGTGGGACCATTATCCGGCGAACGTGAAAAGCAAGAAATCCTTCCCGTCATTCGTGATAATAAACTAGAATCTTATGTTATCCTCCATGGACCACAGCATGATCAGCAACTTGACGCCATGTTTGAGCAGGCAGATTTTGCTATCGGTAGTTTAGGCCGACACCGCAGTGGTATCACACATATCAAAACTTTAAAAAATCGCGAATATGCTGCACGAGGATTGGCATTTACTTATTCAGAAATCGACGAAGATTTTGATAAGATGCCTTACATTTGGAAAGCACCACCAGATGAATCACCTATTAATATTCAACAGTTAATCAGCTTTCAAAAGTCTCTGACTATGACTCCGCAGAATATTAGAGAATCTATCCGTCCATTGTCCTGGACAGCGCAAATGAAAAAAGTCATCGATGAATTGGACATCAGACCACAGCATACAATACTTGAAAAGTAATCCGATGAATAAAAAAGTAAAAATAGCCTATTGCATCCCCTCGCTCTATTATCCTAGTGGAATGGAACGTGTACTTACACTAAAAGCAAACTATTTTGCAGAACATTTAGGGTATGACATACACATCATATTGACCGATGGAAAAGGAAAAGAACCTTACTATAAATTGTATCCATCCATCACCACCCATCAGCTCGACATCAACTATGACGAATTGTATGGCCTTTCCTTACCGAAACGAATTCACCGATATTGGAGCAAACAGAAATTGTTTAAAAAAAGGCTGGAGACATGCCTCAATGAGATTGAACCGGACATTACCATCTCTCTCTTACGACGTGATATAAACTTCATCAATAAGATGAAAGACAAAAGCATTAAGCTTGGAGAAATCCACTTCAACAAGTCCAATTACCGGGAATTCAGCGACAACTGTCTTCCTGGTATCATTCAGCGTGCCGTCAAGCAATACTGGATGTGGCAACTCATCAGGCAGGTGCGACAACTCAAAAGTTTTGTCGTCCTTAGCCATGAAGATGCTGCCGAATGGACAGAGCTCAATAATGTAACCGTAATCTACAATCCACTCCCGTTTTTGCCGGAACAACAATCGGATAACACCCCCAAACAGGTCATTGCCGTAGGCAGATATGTCCCTCAAAAAGGATTTGACCGTTTAATATCTGCTTGGAGCATTGTCAATAAAAAACACCCGGACTGGATTCTCCGTATCTATGGTGATGGTATGCGGGAACAACTTCAGAACCAAATCTACGAACTAGGAATTAGCCCCAGTTGTATTCTGGAGCATAGCACACCGGATATTGTCGATAAGTACTGTAAAAGTTCTATCTTCGTCCTTTCTTCGCGTTATGAGGGATTTGGCATGGTTATTATAGAAGCAATGGCATGTGGAGTACCTCCCGTCTCATTTACATGCCCCTGCGGACCGCGTGATATCATCAGCGACGGAATAAACGGACTATTAGTAGAAAACGGTAATATAGAGGGATTAGCAGAGAAAATCTGCTATCTGATAGAAAACGAAAATGTACGACGAGAAATGGGACGGCAAGCTCGAATGGATATAGAACGTTTCAGGATCGAACCAATCGCAGAACAATGGAAAACATTGTTTGAAAGTATCATTGAAAAAAATAAAGATTTATGAAATGGTATACTAAATATCTGCAAGTTTACGAACAACCTTTCGATTCAGCACCAAAGGAAGCAGTAGATTTCGTAAAAACTAAATTACAGAAATTATCGGAAAACAAACAACCCTTAGCATCTGTCATTCTCATCTGCTATAATGAAGAAAAGCGTTTGCTAAGTTGCTTATGGTCGCTTTGTGACAACATCTGTGACTTTCCGATTGAAATTCTGGCTGTCAACAACAATTCTTCCGATCGAACTGAAAGTGTGCTCCAACAGTTGGGAGTCACTTATTTCAATGAGCTTAAGAAAGGACCGGGACATGCCCGCCAATGCGGATTAAACCAAGCAAAAGGAACATACCATATCTGTATTGACACCGATACCATGTACCCGAACAATTACATCAAGACACATGTAAAAAAACTAATGCAACCAAACGTAGTCTGCACGTTCAGCCTTTGGAGCTTTATTCCTGATGAGCAACACTCTAAATGGGGATTATGGTGGTATGAATCATTAAGAGACTTTTACCTGCGCATTCAAGCCATACAGCGTCCGGAACTTTGTGTACGCGGCATGACATTCGCATTCAAAACAGAATTAGGCAAGCAGTTAGGATTCCGCACAGATATCATTCGTGGTGAAGACGGCTCACTGGCTTTAGCGATGAAACCTTACGGAAAACTCGTCTTTATCCATTCTTCAAAAGCACGGGTTATAACCGGATATGGAACAGTAGGAGCAGATGGAGGACTGTTTAAAAGCTTCAAAGTGCGTTTTATCAAAGGATTAAAAGGTATTGGAGGATTATTCACCAGAAAGAAAAAATATAAAGATAAAGACAATAATTTAATCAAATAAGCAAATGAAAATAATAAGAAAAATTATTCTAGTTGTTATTTGTGTAATATTAGTTGACTATATATACCAGTATAATCAATTTCAAAAGTATAATCAGGCTCCATTAATTATCAAGACTCCGGAAGGTAGTAACCAACCCTATCACCCATCAGTAATATACATTCCGGAAGGATGGAATGGATATAAATACTGGATGGCGGAAACTCCATATCCCTTAGGTGAGGATGGTGATTGGAAAGGATTGCCTCCATATAGAGAACGATGGGAAAATCCATGTGTGCATGTATCTAAAGACGGAATACATTGGAACGATTTTGAGGACTCTCAAAATCCAATAGATGATTTAGACGAAAACAATATTATAAATAAAGATTATTTTTCAGACCCACATTTAGTCTTTTATAAAGATACTTTAGAGTGCTGGTACCGCATCAGCCATCAAAAAAATAATGCTACTTATATATTACGCAAATATACTCTCAATGGAAAAGACTGGTCTCCCCGAGAGGTGATGATAAATCTACAAGATACCTCTATCATAAAAAATGAAACAGGTAATATGGTTATAAGCCCTGCGATACATAAAGGTACTAATGGATATGTAATGTGGTATGTGAACAGTATAGAAAAGCCAAGAGAAATCTGTAGAAGTTTTTCTACAGATGGGAAAAAGTGGAGCAAAAAAGAAACATGTCATCTACCTGACAATTCTGTTACCCCTTGGCATATTGATTTAGCATATATAGACAAAATATATTATCTAGTTATATATGATTATGATACTAATAACCTAGTATTATACTCCAGTTCCGACGGCTTATCATTTAACAACAAAAAATATATATTATCCAAAGCTCCAATGCTGGGTTCTTTTTATTCCTATGGTTTATATCGAAGTTCACTTATTAAGGACAATGAAAAATATAAGCTATATTTTAGTGCTTTTGAGAAAAAAACTGCTATAGGACTAATGGAAGGAAATTCAATAAGTACATTACATGCTACTTCTGCAGAGGGAAATTTTATATCTTTCTGCAAATTTCCAATTGTATATTTGAGGAATAAAAAACAGTCGCTAAAGGAATTATTTCAATAGCATAGTTGAAAACAAACAATATAATTATGATTGGCGGCACCTTAAGCGTATTTAAAAGTATTTGCAGACAAAATAGTGAGATAGAAATATGAATATAAAATTATTAATCAAACAATTTACATTCCCCTTGTCGTTAATATTACTATGCTATATTAATTTACAATACATGCACTACTCAATTCTTATTGATAAATATTCTCTTACTCCATTCTCATATCTGGAGAATATCATTCATGCTTTTATCGATATATGCCTATTATTCTTTATTCCACTTTATCTAATTGGAAAAAAGACTTATTTATTTTTCATTCCATATACTATCATTACAATACTGGTAATTGTAAATGTATCTTATAGTAGATTCTTCTACACATATATGCCTCCAATATTATATGGAGAATTCAACAATCTTGACGGACTATCAGCTAACGTATTTGCAACTATTAGGTTCTCTGACATTACAATACTAATAACAACTCTTGCAAGTATCTTATCTTATAAACAATTTCATAGAGCTTATTCTGAAATAAGAAGAAAGACACGAAGAATCTTTTCCCTTTACATATTAGGAATTGCATTTATTTTATTAGGAGGATTAATAGCTACAGCAACAATACATTGGTCATCATTAAACTACAAGTATGTTCACCCTTTTAAAAATAGTCCAACAGAAAGTATATTCAAATTCGGAATAATTTATGGGACCATTATACAATGTGCATCAAACAACAAACAAGGCTGTAACCCAGAGGAAGTGGCAAAACTGGAACCATTCTTTTACGAATCAAAATATAGTATTGAATATCCACCAAAAGAAAATATTATTCTCATTATAGTAGAATCCCTTCTTTCGTTCCCTACAGATCTAAAAATAAATGGAATAGAAATTACTCCTACCCTCAACAAATTAGTAGAAAAAGGAGCATACTACAATAATAACATGACTTCTCTGATACAATTAGGCGAATCGAGCGACGGACAATTCACATACCTCAACGGACTTATACCCAAAACAAAAGGTGTTACCATTTACGATTATTTTAATAATACTTTCGTGTCCTTGCCCAAACTTTTAAAGAAACAAAAACCTGGAATCGAATGTAGAATGGTTATTCCTACTTCATCTAAAACATGGAGACAAGATGGAGTATGTATCCAATATGGGTTTGATAAACTCTATTCACGAAAGGAATATACATTGAGTAATTATAAAGAAAATTGGTTAAATGATAAGCTTCTTTTTGAATATGCAGCAAGCATAGACAAAAATAGCAAACAACCTTTTTTCTCACTTATCCTCACATCATCAACGCATTCTCCATATACCAAAGCAGTTGAAGACTACCTCATTCCATTCCCTGACACATATTCAGAAGAATTAAAAAATTATCTATCTAATGTGCATTATATGGATAAATACTTAGGTAAGTATTTGAATTTCTTAAAAGAAAATCATCTTTACCACAATTCTCTAATTATAATAGCCAGTGACCATTCCATTTCAAATGACTGGCTTAAATCCAAAGAAGAAGATAATGTTTCTTTTCAAATCCCATTGTATATTGTAAACTCTCCACAAAAGATCGACAAAACAAGCGATTATGTTATCACGCAAGCTGATTTATTTCCAACCCTTCTTGATTTGGGGGGTATTCATTCTGAATGGAGAGGAGTAGGAAATAGCTTACTTTGCCCTGATTCCATTTTGAACACCGAAAGAGAAAAAAAACGAATAATATATAGAGAAAAAATTTCTGATATTATATTAGATAGTGATTATTTTAAAGGAAAGAAAATATCTAAATAAATACAGCTATGAACGAAATCATCACTCTTTGTCTTGAAATAATTTTCTGGTTTGCCTTGTTCATTGTGTTCTACACATATCTGGGCTACGGAATTGTGCTTTACGTTCTCGTCAAGTTGAAAGAACTTTTCGTGAAGCCTGTGAAGCGTTCGTTGCCGGCATCGGACGCTGGTTTGCCGGAAGTGACTCTCTTCATTACAGCATTCAATGAAGAAGATGTTATAGACGAAAAGATGGAGAACAGTCTTGAACTGGACTACCCTGCGGACAAACTGCATATCGTATGGGTGACAGACGGAAGCAACGACGGTACGAACGAACGACTGAAAACCCGTTGGCAGGGAAAAGCGACCATACACTTCCAACCCCTACGACAGGGTAAGACAGCCGCAATGACACGTGGAATGACGCTGGTGGACACTCCGCTCGTCGTCTTTACGGATGCTAACACTATGGTAAACCGGGAAGCAATACAGGAAATCGTACTTGCTTTCCAAGACCCGAAAGTGGGCTGCGTGGCCGGCGAAAAACGGATCGCCGTACAGACCAAAGACGGAGCCGCTGCCGGTGGGGAAGGTATTTACTGGAAATACGAATCAACACTGAAAGCACTTGACGCCCGCCTCTATTCTGCTGTAGGAGCAGCAGGCGAACTATTTGCCGTGCGTCGTGAACTATTCGAAGCAATGGAACCGGATACGTTGCTCGATGATTTTATTCTTTCGCTCCGGATCACCATGAAAGGTTATACCATTGCTTATTGCACCAATGCTTACGCCATCGAAAGCGGTTCGGCAGATATGCGCGAAGAAGAAAAGCGGAAAGTGCGCATCGCTGCGGGAGGATTGCAGTCCATCTGGCGACTTCGTCCGTTGCTGAATCCTTTCCGCTACGGGACACTTAGCTTTCAATATACGTCTCACCGGGTATTGCGATGGTCTATTACTCCGTTCCTGTTGTTTGCTCTCTTCCCGCTGAATATTGCGATTCTGCTGTTAGGCGGTTCCGCGATATTCTACGGAGTGCTGCTTGCCATGCAGGTTCTTTTTTACGGATTGGGATATTGGGGATATTATCTATCCACCAAACAGATAAAAAACAAGTTGCTTTTTATCCCCTACTATTTCCTATTTATGAATGTCAATGTGCTGAAAGGCATCCGTTATCTGAAAAAGAAAAAAGGAAGCGGAGCCTGGGAAAAGGCAAAGCGCGCTGAAAAGTAAAACAAATGCTATTATCTTTTGTTATCCTTACTATAAGACATTAGTCTCTATCATCTAATAAAAAACAGACATGAACAGAATATTACATGATGCGAATAACGCACAAAGAATATTGAAACTGACGGCAGATACAATGCTATTGGTTGACAGGCACGGCGTCTGCGTAGACATTGAGCCTCATTGTGATCTATGGTTTCTGCAAGAGGATATACTTTTAGGAAAAAATATATTTGAGCTTTTACCAGAATATACGAGAGAGAGGGTGATGCCCATCTTCCAGATTGTACTCGAAGAACAAAGAAGCATCAGCAAGAACTTCAAGTTGGTGCTGAAAGACGAAACTTTTTACTTCAAATGCCTCATGTTCCCTTATGACGGTATGGTGCTTTGCCAATATCGCGACATCACGCAAAGAAGCAACGTAAAAAGACAGTTGGAACAGGCAAATCTCACCCTGCGAGCCATCCAAAAGGTAGCCCAGATAGGACAATGGACGTATAATACGAAACAGAATATTTTTCATTATCTTGGATATACCGGTGTTTTGTGCGAGGAAAATGTGCAAAACCTTGCCATTGAGAAATATGTGGAACTGATTGTAGAAGAAGACCGTCAGAGTTTTATGGAATGGTATCGGGTGAACGAAAAAGAACTCAACATGGAAAGCATCAGCTACCGTGTCCGCCTGAACGGAGAAATCTTCTATATGCGTATCCAGACTTATCTGCGTGAACAGCGCTCCGACGGTAGTTTCAACATCGAAGGCTATATCCAGAACATCACGGACATACAGCATCGCAGAAATGACATCAATACACTGACTCATGCCATCAACAACGCCAAAGAAAGTATCTTTGCCGCCAAGCCCGATGGCACGATCATCTTCGCCAACCGTCGTTTCCTGTACAATCATGGTATTTCAGAAAACGAAGACATCAGTCAATTAAAGATTTACAATGTCGCCGCAGATATGCCTACACAAGAGGCTTGGAACGAACGTTGCAAAGATGTCATACACGGTGGCAGCAGTAACTTTGTGGCTCATCACCCATCTAAAATCAATAAAGGTATATTGGCTTATGAAGGCACGATGTACAACGTGACCAATGATTCCGGAGAAGAAAGTTACTGGTCGTTTGCCCATGATATTTCCGAGAGGATTCGGTACGAAGCCCAAATCAAACGGCTCAACCAAATCATGGATACGACCATCAACAATCTCCCTGCCGGGATTGTAGTGAAGGAAATCAACAACGACTTCCGATACATTTACCGGAATCGGGAGGCCTACAACCGCGATCTTTATAAGAACGACCCTGTCGGCAAGAATGACTTCGATTTCTACCCGCCTATCGTAGCCGAAAAGAAGAGACAAGAAGATATCCAGGTGGCTACCACCGGAAAAGGTCTGCACTGGACTGCTGAAGGAAAGGACAGAAACGGAAACATGATTATCCTCGACAAACGGAAAATCCGGGTGGACGGTGACGAATTGTCTTCGCCTATCATCGTCAGCATCGAATGGGACATCACGGAGCTGGAAATGATAAAACGGGAACTTCAATCGTCGAAAGAGAAAGCGGAAATGTCTGATAGCCTGAAGTCGGCCTTCCTCGCCAATATGAGTCATGAAATACGTACGCCGCTGAATGCTATCGTAGGTTTCTCGCATCTCATTGCCGAAAGCGACGATGCGGAAGAACGGAAGACGTATTATAACATCGTAAACGCGAACAACGAACGTCTCCTGCAACTTATCAACGAGATTCTCGACCTCTCGAAGATTGAATCGGGAACCATCGAGTTTTCCTTCGGACCGGCTAGTCTCCATAATCTCTGCCGGGAAGTGCACGATGCTCATATATTCCGTACTCCGCAGGGAGTAAGCCTTGTCTATGAATCCTCGGACGAAAGTCTGATGATTGAAACGGACAAGAACCGGGTATTCCAGGTGATTTCAAATCTGATTGGAAATGCTGTCAAGTTTACGAAGGAAGGAAGCATCAGTTATGGTTACAAACTGGCGGACAATCAGATTGTATTCCACGTAACGGATACCGGAACAGGAATTGAACCGGAGAAAGTGGGGCGTGTGTTCGAGCGTTTCGCAAAGCTGAACAATCATGCACAGGGCACTGGGTTGGGATTATCTATCTGTAAGTCTATCGTTGAACGTCTCGGGGGCAAGATTTCCGTCAGCTCCGAATTTGGTAAGGGAACGACGTTTACATTTACTTTACCATACACGATTGCAAATCCTGCAAATGCAGATTCTTCAAAGAAAGAGAATGGTGAAGGGAACATTGCTGGAATAGCATCTGCCGGAAAAACTGCAGATTCGAGTGTTGACAGTTCTGCAAATACACGGCATGCCTGTATTTTGGTTGCCGAAGATACGGACAGCAACTTCGACTTATTGGAGGCTATTCTAGGTAAAGACCATGCTTATACGTGCGCATGACGGAATGGAAGCTGTCACGATGTTCGATGAAGTGAAACCGGATCTTATCTTGATGGATATCAAGATGCCGAATCTGGACGGACTGGAAGCTACAAAAATCATCCGTGAACTGTCTGCCACTGTTCCTATTATTGCTCAAAGTGCCTTTGCATACGAACAGGACCGGAAAGCGGCTGAAGAAGCGGGGTGCAATGATTTTATAGCTAAACCAATAGCGGATGATAAGTTGAAAGCAATGATTCATAAATGGTTGCTTCCTTCGTAGAGAGCTTAATCCTCCGGAGAGTGTACAATCTTCATTGAGCACAGATCTTAAGAATACATAAGTATATATATAGTAAACGTATATGACCGTAGAATACATATTATAACAAACGGATATAATTGTAGAGTGCATATTACAGCAAGTATATAATTATAACAAACGTATACGATAGTGATATAATCAGCAAATAATTTAGATTAAATGAAAGCCTTTTACAGACTGTTTTATTACATATCCATCGTGCTGACCAGTATTTTGGCAGGAGTTACCATTGCGGGTGCTTTCGTAGGCAATGCCGCACCGGATAGTTTCAAATTTATGCCTTTCATCGGTTTGATACTGCCGATACTTTTATTGGCTAATCTTGCTTCTGCTATCTACTGGACGATTCGTTGGCGGTGCTGGGTTTTCATCCCTCTGATTGCTATATTCAGCAATTGGGGGTATATGAGCTGTGTATTACAATCGCCTTTTTTCAGTCCGGCTTCGTCACCGATGGTTAAAATGAATGTATATACTCCGGGAGTGTTGACGGTTGCTACTTACAACGTCGATGCCTTTAACCACGAGCATACCGGCTACTCATGCAAGGAGATTGCTTCTTACATGAGAAATCTGCAAGCAGATATTCTCTGTTTTCAAGAATTTGGCATTAACGATGAGTTTGGCATCGATAGTATATCCGCAGCTCTTTCTAATTGGCCGTATCACTATATTCCTTCTTCGCCCGAAGGGAAGAATCTGTTGCAACTGGCTGTTTTCAGCCGTTATCCTATCAAGGAGGAGCATCTTATCATCTATCCTGATTCGAAAAATTGCAGTCTTGCATGTGATATTGAAATCAATGGTCGCACCATCCGCCTGTTCAACAATCATCTCCAAACAACAGAAGTAAGCCAGAATAAACGCAAACTGGAAAAGGGACTTCGTACGGATGATTCCCAAAGAGTGGAACATGCTGCCCTGGGACTTATCGACGGCTTACATGAGAATTTCCGGAAACGGGCCGTACAAGCTGATCTTCTCAAGCAACTGATAGCCGCCTCCCCCTATCCTACTCTAGTCTGCGGTGACTTTAACTCTCTGCCGTCTTCGTATGTTTATCATACTATAAAAGGTGATAAGTTGCAGGATGGTTTTCAGAGGAGCGGGCATGGGTATATGTATACTTTCAAGTACTTCAAGCATCTGTTGAGAATCGACTATATTCTCCATTCACCGGAACTGAATAGCACGGATTACTTCTCGCCGGATCTTAATTATAGCGATCATAATCCGGTGGTGATGAGGATGAAATAAAAAAGATGCTCCGTTTATTGAACGAAGCATCTTTTTATATAAATATTCTAGAATGTAAACTTAACGCCTAACTGCATCTGCCATGCACTACCTGTAGAAGCAGTATAATCCCATTTAGAATTTTTCTGGAACACCTCGCGAGAAGATGCATTCATCTGATAAGTAAGAGGTTCTCCTACCTTACTTGCTGTTTTTAACAACCTTACATTATCATAACTCTGCAAACCGCAAGAGCGATAAGCCCCCCACTTCGAATTTAATAAGTTACCAATATTCAACATATCAAGACTTACTTGAATACCGTACTTACGGCTACCAATCTTAGCATAAAAATCCTGTGCTATCTTCATGTCAAAACGGTGAATCCACGGTTCTAAAGAAGAAGCACGTTCTACATACTGCCCCTTGTGATCATTCAAATAAGAGTCATTATTTACATAGTTCCAAAAATCTTCTTGTTGGTCTACCGCCGAATAAGTCACATTATTTTGTTTATCTTTAATATCCACAAATGTCATTTCTTCTTTAGAAGCAGGCACATACATCAAATCGGAATAGTTTCCGTCACCGTTCATATCATTAGAATAGGTATAAGAAAAACGTCCTTGTTGGTAACCTGTATAGAACAAAGAAACAGTCGTTTTCATATTCGCATAAGCAACTTCATAAGAAGCATTAGCTATCAAACGATGCGGGGTAGAAAATAAAGAATAAGAGACACCCGGATCATTCAATGAATTAACTGCAACATTATTCTGCCATACTGAAGCCGCCGATGAACCTGGATTTGCCGTCATATCTTTAGCCATTGTATAAGTGTACCCAAATGAACCTGTAAAGCCAAAATCAAATTTCTTCGTTAATACTGCATTAAAAGAATATTGATAACCTTTTTCATCCCCATTAGTCAACTGTATAACGGTTTTCGTCTTAGGATTGTCATAGTAATTATTCTTAGTCCAATATACACGTCCCGGTTGTTCATTATAGGTTCCAGAAGGGGCCTTTTCGTTCATATTCTTCTGAACAACATTATATATATCACGTGTATACATAGCACCAACAGAAAGCATAAATCCATAAGGTAACTGAAACTCTGCATTTACATTACTACGCCAAACTTGAGGCATTTTAAAATTCGGATCCACATAAGCTATAGCACCGGGGACCTCATTTCCCGGAGTTGATGGAAACATATCCGGATTTTGGGTAAGAGTTTCTTTATAATTTGGATTAAAAGCAAAGTTTGCCGGTAATTCCGAAGTCTCAAATTCGACCATATTTTGCATCTGACCTGCATTTGTCGGTTGGTTAGTGAACCATACAAATGGTAATAACCCTGTAAACAAGCCTGTACCTCCAGTCAAAACAATAGAACGGTCACCTTTTATATCCCAATTAAATCCTAAACGAGGAGATATTAACAATTTACTTTTCGGCCATTCGGATACGTCAACATTCGTTCCATTAAATGACTGTTCTTTGATAGCCGCATTCCCTAACAAATCATCAAAATATAACGGTAAATCAAAGCGTAATCCATATGTCAATTTTAAATTAGGTGTAATAGAATATTCATCTTGTGCATAAGCTCCCAACATACCAAATGTCAGTTCAGCTCCCGGAGCGTCTTTTCCATTATATCCATAAGTAATGCCATACAGCATCGGTTTTTCTCCCGTCATAAAATCGTCCATTGAAGCATAACGATAATATCCATAAGGAGCACGTAAATATGAATTCATGAAATACTGTCTTTCAAATGTTGCACCGGCAGTTATCAAATGGTTTCCTTTATTAATAGTTACATTGTCAGTAACACTAAATACATTATTCTCGACATCATTAAAAGGAGTAAACAATTCTGTACCCAATGTCATATACTGCTTACCGTCCTTGTAAATATCAACCATTGGAAACGCATCTCCCTTAGTTGTACGAGAATCTCGGATATGGGTATAAGTCACTAATAATTTGTTTTGTACTGAAGAAGAAAAATTGCTATTCAACTCACCGGAAAGAGACGTTACAATATTTCTAAAACCATAGTTGGAATTTCCAAATGCAAATGCATCAACCCCATAACGGTTTGAATTAGCTTTAGTGATTACCGAAGAAGTTGAACTAATACTAGCATCATTTTCTGATTTCACTGTGTTAAAACGTAATGACAGTTTATGACTTTTATTAATATTCCAATCCAAACGAGCCATAAGCTTCCAATTTTTACTCTCGAAATCATCAAATTTATCATAACTTCCCGGATCATATCCATATTTATCCTTTACAAAATCACTTATTGTCTTCAAATCCTTTATCCAAGTTCTAGAAATATGATTTTGATTATCCCCACTTCCACCTTCTTCTTGACTAGGAGTCCACAAAATACCAGGGCTAGTACTATTTTCTAATTCTCCATTTACAAAAAAGAATAGTTTATTTTTTATTATCGGAGCTCCTAATGTAAAGCCATACAAACTGGATTTATAACTTTCCACATTAGGAACGTCAACATCGTTAATAGATTTTCCTATAAAATTCTTTGGTTTCTGATATGTATAAACTGTTCCCTTTAATTCGTTTGTACCACTCTTGGTTACAGCATTAATAGAAGCTCCCGTAAAATTGGAATACGTAACACTATAAGGAGAAACATTAACGCTAATTTCATCAATTGCATCAAGTGAAATAGGCTGCGCATCTCCACCCGGCAAATTATTAGTACTCAAACCAAAATTATTGTTCAAAGCTGCACCATCCACAGTTATTGTATTATAACGTCCATCACGTCCGGCAAAAGAATTACTGCCACCCGCATAAGGAGAAAGTTTAGTAAAGTCAGTAATACTACGATTAATAGTAGGCAATGTCGTTAACTGACGCTCACTCACATTCGTTACAGTCCCCATCTTCTCTACTGTTTTCTGTGCTGTTACTATAACTTCATCCAATAATTCAGAACTTTCCTTTAAAACTACATTTAAAGTGTATACTTCTCCTAACGATAAATTTACACCTTTATAAATAGCAGTCTGATAACCAACATAAGAAACTTCAACTTTGTAAGGACCACCGGTACGCATACCTTGCAAATTAAATTGACCACTGATATTAGTCACTGTACCATAACGTGTACCTGACGGCTCGTGGATTGCAACCACAGTCGCTCCAATGATAGGTTCATCTTGTGCTGTAACCTTACCACTCATACTAGAAGTGGTAACCTGCGCACTAACGGTAGCAATGACCATGAGCATCGCCGCTACTAAAAAAGATCGCATTCTCTTTAACATAAATGTAGTTGATTAGTTAATATAAATTGTTTGCTTTTAAAAACTGTGCACAAATATAATTAATAA
>OGQG01001689.1_pt1 | contig 15534 bp, 7 predicted proteins | sample 1553201 | NCBI WGS metagenome assembly OGQG01 (sample SAMEA2579925, study PRJEB22360) | human gut metagenome | biome: human gut; feature: human-associated habitat; material: faeces | place: Denmark | collected 2008/2010
TTAATTCTGATTCATGCCATATTTACGATTGAACTTGTCAATACGTCCACGAGCCTTAGCAGCTTTCTGCTGTCCTGTGTAGAATGAATGACATTTAGAACAAATTTCTACATGGATGTCTTCTTTAGTAGAACCTGTAACGAATTCGTTACCGCAGTTACATACAACCTTTGCCTGATAGTAATTTGGATGGATTCCCTCGCGCATCTTATTCACCTCTTCCAATATATGTTTCATTAATTAATTATATTCAATAGTTATCTTATTTCAAACAGCGTTCTTATTATACCATAACAGTATGTAGAGTGCAAGAACTTTTTACTTCTTTTTAATCAATTCTTTTTAATTAAATTTATTGTGGTTTTTAAAAAGAATCTTTCCTGCCCATTCCATATCTACTTTCATAAAGCTGTCCATAGAATGTTCTTTAATTGCATCTTTGTACTTGTCCTCCACCTGACGGTAAAACTCTCTTGTCAGCGGAATCTTTCCTATTCCTTTTTTCTGGAAAAAGACTAAAAAACAATAGTTATCTCTATTATAATCAAAAAGAATATTCAAAAGTGTGTCGTCTTCCATTTCCTTTTTCATCTGGTCAATATACATGATTTTGATAATCTCAATCACACGATCATCTAAATGATTATCGGCAATCATAATCTTTTCTTTTAAATCATTAATATTATCTACAAGACGTTTATCTATACCCTTTTCCTGTTCAAGCTCCGCAATCTCTGCTTTAATCTCTGCATTCATGACCGGTGCCATGTAAATCATAATATTTCTTCGGCTATCCACATATAAACTGTCATATGTAAGCGGTGCCATATACTCACATTCTTCACAGCTAAACTGGTACAGCCTGTTCTTCATAATTTCTTCTTTTAATTTTGCCTTCTCTGTTACATTAATAACCTTATACTTTTTAAGGGAATGCTTATGCCCACACTTTGGACATTCTAATTCTTCCATCGCATAACTTGTCAGTCTTTTGCCTTCCATACTACATTTTCCTCCAACACCTGCAGATATATTTATAAAAAAATTAAAAAGATATCTGCCTTTTCTAACTCTTATAATAGGCTGATTTTGCCATGCAGTCAAGAAAGAATATGCTTCTCACAAACCACATATTTATCTATTTGTAAAGACAAAAAGGACTTCCCGGAAGGAGGAGGCATCCGAACCTTCCGGGAAGTCTCTTTTAGTTTAAACGCAGATCATATTTCCTATTTAACGAGTTACAATCTTTTGTTTAGAAAGCTTACTGAAAATTTGCTTGCCATTATACTTTACATAAGAACGTACTTTGAAACGATATCTTCTGTAACGTTTGAAGTTTACATTGTTTGTTGTGATCTTTACAGAAATTGTCTTTTTCTTTGCATTTTGTACAACTTTAGACTTTCTATCGCGGGTAAATTTCTTCTTTTTACTGTCATACTTATAATATTTTTTACCCTCAATCTTTCCAACAAGTTTAAACTTCTTCGTCTGCCACATGTACTCATAGAGTTGATATCCTTTAACATTACGTTCTGTTTTAAGCTGAATTGCTGCCTTTGTCGTTCCAGCTTTCTTTACAGATGTAATCTTTGGAGTCTGCGGCCTTGTAACAGCAGATGCACAATTAGATACCTGTCCATAAATTACTTTTTTATTTAAAGATACACCATATGCTTTTACAAGATATCTGTATACCGTTCCCGGCGTACGCTTCTTATCTGTATAGGCAGTCTTCTTTGTATTAGCAATCACAGCATATTTCCTTGTCTTTGCATTATAGCGATATACTATGTAGCCCTGTGCATCTTTTGCCTTGCTCCAGCTAAGTTTAATCTTTCGATCACCTTTCGCTTTTGCTTTTACTTTTGGCGTTCCTGGATGAATATCTACATATGTCGGATCTTTAGCTCCACAGTTCTTGCAAATACCATTCTGATAGTTGTGACCTGTTGCCGGAAGTAAAATATCTTTCCACTGTACCGCCTTCATAGCTGCTTCTTCTAAGAACATTTCCTTGCAATTTTCATCCTCACAGATCCAGTATTCCTTATTTCCTGCTTTTGTACAGGTTGGATTTACCTTATCCACCTTCTTTAAGTTATGTTTGTGGGCAGTAATATCTGTCTGGATTTCTCCTGTGATTCCTGAAACGGTTATCACATAACTTCCATCCTCATTCTTTTGTACTTCTACTAAGGTACAGTTCTCTGGCTGTTCTTTTCCTTCTGAAAGCTTATCGGTCAGGCAGTCATATCCGTTAATAACCAGCTTATCAATACGGATATATTTATTATCTGTATCTGGTGCTACCTTGAAGGAAATCGTTCCATTTTCACGGATTTCCGTGTCTGGTGTTGTATCATCTGGTGTTCTCTTCAGCTCAGAAAGTGCATAGCCTTCACCACTGACTGGAAGTGCGTATCCTTTATACTGTGTAAACTGTACAGTTACATGTACTTTCTTGTCGAGTTCTTCAATGACACACGTATTGGAAAGTTCATTTTCTACTTTCTTACCATTCACATACCAGCCTGCTACCATAAAGTCTGCACTCACTGGAACTGCCGTAAATGTAAGAGTTTTTCCACCTTCTACTGTGGTTGTCTGATCTTTTTTAAGCTTAAGGTCTGTGTTGCCAGCTTTCGCATTAAGAGTTCCTGCATTAGAAGCAGCACCTTCACTTGTTTCATCAACTTCGTAAGAAACTTCATACATTGTAGCTGCATCAAATATTGCTTCTACACTATGCTCTTTCTTAACTTCGGAAAGAGTCAGTTCAGAACCATCTGCACTTATGCTTATTCCCTCTGTCGTATCTGTGACTTCTGTTCCATCAAGCTTCCAGCCTTTGATATGACAGAACTTATTGGATACTGCAGTAAACTTGATACTTGTTCCATATGCTGCTGAAATTTCTCCATCGGTCTTTTCCTCTGTATCTTTACCAACAAGAAGTTTACCCTGTTCGTTGTTTACTTTATAAGTTACTTTATAAGATGCAGGAACAAGCCGTACAGAAACTTCTGTATTCTTCTTTACTGTCACTTCATAGGAAGTGCTGTGGCTGTCAATTACCTGACCGTCTACTTTCCAGCTTTCAACGATATAGTCTGCATCCGGTTTCACAGTAAATGTATATTTTTCATTGCCATTTACTTTATCGCCACTTGCAACTTCGCCTGCCGCTCCCCTTGCTGTGAGCGTTCCATTAGAAGGCTGTGCATAGGTTAATGTAAACTGGTCTTTCTCACAAACTGCCTCTACTTTATAAGAAGCAACTTCTGGTATCTCTTTTGCACCACTTGGAACAGTAAATGTAAATGTATTTGCATTTTCTCCGTCTACAACCTTTCCATTTACTTTCCAGCAGCTTACTTTATAAGCTTCTTTTGGTGTTGCACTAAATGTCACCTGACTTCCACCACGTATGTCGGCTTTATTACCTTCATATTCTGTGCCCGATGTATCCTCTGCTTTCACTGTACCGTTTACTGCACTCCAGCTTACTGCATAATCAATCTGTACGAACTGTACGGTGATTGCGGCTCCTGTGCCGTTCTCATCAGCTGTGTAAGTATACGTATTGCCTGTCTGTCCATCAACAACCTTTCCATTTACTTTCCAGCAGCCTACCTTATATCCAGTATCCGGCTGTGCTGTAACATCTACCGTTGCTCCGGAAGCAAGGACAAATCCAGTTTCAATATTGGCAATCTGATCAACCTTTCCTGCCACTGCACTGACGATTTTTCCATTTTCTCCGGCAGTGATTGTTGTGTCACTTCCTGACTTCTTAAACTGTACGGTTACTGTGTATGCTTCTGAGATATTAGAAATAGTTAAAACAGAATCCGTAACTTTTATTCCATCTTCTTTCAAGACCTTACCGTTAACGCGCCATTCCTGAACAGAATAATCCTGATCTGGTGCTGCCGTAAATGTCAGTGTACTTCCTTCATATACCTTTTCGCCAGTAGTAAGCTTGTCAATCTTGTAAATGTCCATCTGCTTTCTATCTGCCTTTGCGGTTAAGGTTCCGTTTGCACTCTCACCTGAAGCAATTACAGGTTCATAAGTTACTTTATGTGTTCTAAGGGCTTTAAATGCTCCTTTTACGGTTACATTAGCTATTACATTCTCTACCTTATAAGACTTCGTGTCTGTTGTATTTCCAGATTTATCTTCATCTGTATATTCTGTTTCTACTGATGTACCTAACGCATCAGCATCAACAACATAGCCTTTTTCCGGTGTTAATGTAACAAGCAGCTGTGTACCATTTGGAACATGATCTCCATTTGATACCGATATATCTTTGTTATCGGCATCTTTGTAGATTACTGTAAGAGTTCCATTCGAGATACCGGATGGTATTGTCACAACCGGTTTTTCTTTGATAGTAACAACGACTTCTGTATTGCTGTCAAGTGCTTCAATGCTTGCTGCTGATAAATCTTCGCCTGCCTTCACATTCTTACTCCAGCCAGTGACATAGTAATTATTATTTAAAGTGAGGGCAAATTCTACCGGAATATATGCGGAATGACTTTCCCCACTTGCGATTTCCTGACCATTGCTTGTCGCTGTGAGCTCTGCAATCTTTTTATCTGTTACTATTGTCTCGCCAGGTTTGCCGTCATCTAATACAACCTTATACTTTAAGCTGTATTTCTGAGCGATGGTAATCACTGGGCGAATATACATATTTTCACTGATATTGTAAAGGGTAAATGTATTACTTCCGCCGCTTAACGCTGCATCTTCCCAGGTCTTACCATCCTTACTTGTCTGCCACAGTTTTACCATATGATTTGTCTTATCTGCTACAGATGCTGTAAAGGTAAGTGTTGTTCCTTCTTTAATAGAAGTAAGATCTGTTACCGCTTCTTTTGTCTCTGCGTTGATTGCTGTTACCTTCGCAAGAGAAGTATCGGTCTTTCCATCTTCATCTGCTACACTGGTAATTACTTTGTAGGAAGCTGTGCTCTTCTTAAAGCTTACTATTACATTTTCATCCTTGGAAATATCCTCAAGAACTAATGTTGTTCCAAGATAATCCTCGTCTTTGTCCTGCCATTTGTAAGTCTTTCCATCTACTTTCCAGCCAGATACGATATATCCTTCTTCTGGTTCTGCGGTAAATGTCACCTTGCTTCCCTGTGTAATCTTAGTTCCAGAATTAATCTTCTTATCATTTTCATTAACGGCTGTTAAGGTCCCACCTTTACCATCTACACTGTAAGTAATCTCATGAGAGGTACTCTTGAAGCTCACCTCTACTGTAAGAACGCCGTCTTTTGTATGACCTGGATTTGTTGATGCGGTCTGTGATGCCGGATTAAATGAAGCTACATCTAAGATCTTTCCGTCTTCAGAAATACGCATTCCCTCTGGTAGATTCTTTGCATCTACTGCGTAATCCGTTCCGTTGATAATCCACTTAGCTACGCCATAGCCACTGTTTGGTGCCACTGCAAAACGAAGTCTCGTTCCTTTGGTCTGGTTACTTCCAGATGCCATCGGATACCAGTTATCCGCATAACGTCCAACAATCGTACCATTTTCTCCACAGGAAAACTTCACCTGTGCACTATCTGGTTTTACAGTAAAGCTTGCACTTTCAAATACTGCTGTGTAATTATTCTGGAATGCTTTTACTTTATCCGTTACCGCGCCATTGCTGTCCGTCTTGTAGGAAAGTATAACATCAAACTTACCGGTCGCTGTTTTATCGGTAAAATATCCACAGTTCACATTAAGAACATCATTAAGGTTCACTCCCGAAATTTCCGGTTCCACCTTTAAAGTAATGTCAGAAGCACTAGACGGGGTTACACCATTTTTAATTTCCGGTGTAATTGTTACTGCTGCTTTTGTTACCTGTAAAGCTGCCGCTGCAAGTTCTTTCTGTGGATCAATCGTATCTCCATCATAAACGCGGAAATTATAGCTTGCCACTGATAATGGCTGTTTAACTTCATCCACTTTCTTTCTGTCTTTTCTGTTGTTTCTACCGTATAAGTAAGATTAGTCTTTTCTGACTTCTTCCACTCCCCAACAGTCTGTGCCTTTGCCGCATCTGAGGAAACGGTAATGGCTCTTTCCTGAAGCTCATAACTAACACTTCCACCATAGGTCATGGTTCCTGTCAAAGTCTTTCCTGCACTGGATAATACAAGACGGTATTCTGTTGTGTTTGTCTCGTACGTTCCACCTGCATTATAATACTGTGCCTTCGTTGCCGATGCTGTATAACCGGATTTGGCAAGAACATTTACCTGAATGCTGTAGAGACCACTCGTAGCTGCTGTCCATTCTGCGGATGCTGCACCATTGGCATCCGTCGTCGCACTGATCGTCTCTACTCCATTTGTCTGTGTATTTACAATCTTAAATTCTATAGAAGCACCTACTGCTGCCTTACTATTGTCCTCATTTTCATTTTCTGTTACTTTTGCACGAAGAGTTAATCTATCCCCAGCCTGTGTCGTATATACAGGTGTCTCTACGATATTGATAACCTGCTTTGTCACAAGCGTAAGCTTCGCCGGATCAAAACCAGCAAGTTCTGTATCTCCTACGGTGTAAGTTTCTTTTACATCCTCCTGAATAGAAGTGATTGTATATGTTGTCGTTTCGCCGCTGCTTATCGTTACAAGAGCAAATCCGTACTGACTCTCATTTTCGTAAGTAGTCTCCTGCTTTCCATTCACTGTACTTGTATCACTTACTGTATAGGTTTCATTTCTTCCAACAACAACCTTCGTATCTGCCTTGTGGTAAACATCATATAATGCATTTTTATCGGCATCTGATAAAGTCACAGCACTTCCAGGCGTATCCGGTGCGGAAGAATCATATGTATAATATCCATTATTTGATTTCCAGTAATATGTGATTCCTGTCATGGATTCCAGACGACTGTCTGTTGATGTAACTCCACTGCTTCCTGTATTGATACCTGCTCTCCGTTTTCCGGTAATCTTCGCCTGAAGATAATAGGTAACATCATTTTTCTTTACAGTTATAGAATCCTTTCCACTGTTAAATTCTGCCGGAACATCCGTAACTGCAGTGCCGTTTAGATTCGTATAGGAATATTTTTCAGCAAATGTAATCTTATCGCCTGCAGTGTACGTATCGCCGGTCTTAGCCACCTGATAATATACTACATTGTCATTCTCATCTTTTCCAACACCGTAATACTTCGGAGCCGTTTGGTCTCCACCTGTATACACTGTTAACTCCGGCTGCGTACCTGATTTTTCTATCGTAATATTCTGTGTTGTCTCTATCTTTTGCTTTGTTGTACTTGTCTTCTTATTATAATTGGACTTGCCGGCATACGGTTTGGCAAGTGTTCCATTTCCCGTATTATCATGTCCGGTTATCATAAGTTTTGGGAAAACTGAAGTTTCACCAACTGTAAGCGTCGCTGCCTTACTGTAATATTCAATAAGAGAGCTGGCACTTGTGTAACTTACGCGGAAAATACAGCGATATTCTGTATTATTATCTGCTTCTGTAAGATCATTAAGTGTAAGCTTACTGGATTTTGCTCCGTCAATCGTCTGCCATTTACCACCTTTTTCTCTTCGCTGCCATTTGTAATTAGTTGCTCTGTAATCAGAAGCTGTACTGGATAAATCCGCCTTAAATACAGCACTTCCGCCAATCTTTACACTTGCATTTTCTGGATTAGTGATGGTGACAGTTCCCATCTTCTCCGGAAGTGTCGTAACAATAAGCTTCTCACTGAAAACAGATTCTCCGGAGATCGCATCCCCTTTCTTTCCTTCTTTATAAGCCTTAATCGCGTAAGTATAGGATGTATCTGGTTTTAATCCTGTAACTTCGTATGTACTCTCTGTTCCATCGACTGTTCCGATCTGAATATCACTTCCATCAGAATAAATCTGATAAATACGATATTCATCAGCTCCTCTTTCTCCTGCATCCCATGTAATCTTCGCAGAATCAGATGTTACACTCTCTACTGCCAAATTTTCCGGTGGAGACGGAGGTGCGATAACATTCGTAAGCACATAACCAAGAACCGGTATTTCTGTACCATTTACCTTTGTTGTCCAATGTGCAAATTTCCAGTTAAAATCATAACCTTCTACCTGTTTACCTGTAACTGCACCCGTCTTTGTAATCGCCTCTGTATTAATCGTAGACTGCGATTCCGAATAAGTTGTACCAGCACCGCCGCCTGCTTTTACTCCAAATACAAGTCCATAAGCAGTAAACGAAGCATTCAGGTCATAGGTAAATGTCTTTTCCTGTTCTGTCTCTGTTGAAAATTCCTGTGTTACCGTTCCTTCCTTTCCATACTGGGTAGTTATTTTGCTTTCTGCCACATTATTAAGACCCGCTGTACTTGAACGGTAAGAGAATGGATTGCCCGGTGTGGCAAGTGTTCCATCTGCGATTTCTTCCAGTTCATAGCTTTGAGCTGCCTCATTATACTCATCCACCGGAAGCATACTTGTCAGCAGGGTACCCTGTCTCGCAAGTACCATCGTATCTTTTGTTCCTTTAATTTCATACCGATATGTTGTAACCGGTCTTCTGTAAACAATAACCTGATTTTCTCCCGTATCATTGGAGTAATTTAAGGAAAATTTCTTTGTCGTACTCGTAGCAGTCTCCCAGGTATATCCCTGTTCTACACTCGTCTCAAAGCCGGCACCGCATACAAAGCCGGCACAGATATCATCAACAGACCACTCAAAACCAGCTACGATATTCGTGGTAAGTCCCTCTGCTGTTGATACAGAAGTTCCCTCTCCATTCTCCTTACCATAAGCTGTTTCACTATTGCCGATATCTCCCTCGTCTACCTCAGAAAAATATGGAGTTGATTCAAGAAGTGCAAGCACTTCCGGCTCTGTATATGTTAAAGATACGTCTTTAATTCTTGCGATCGTACTGTCTGAGTCAATATCTGGTGCACATAAAGATGTGTACGCATTCCCCTTCTTACTAATACGATATCCTGTTGAGTTACACTGCCAGAAAGATTTACCTGTCTTTTTGTATGTATAGGTCTTATAGAAATATTGATTTTTTGATGCTCGTTTCTGACAGGTTGTAAATACAATCTGTTCCCTGCCTTCTTCATTGCCGGAAAAATTACCGGATACTGCATCCTGTACCAATCCATTTGTAATGATAGAGGTACCAATTCCATTATCACTGTGATTAAAATAATCCGTACGGTATTCCTCATTAAGACCCTTCCCTGCTTCATAGGTATATATCGTATCCATAATCAGTACAGAGGCTGCTGCGGTCACACCATCTGCAGCAAAGGTATCTACAACGACCAGGGACTGCACGTCATCTCTGTAATGTCCATCCTTTGTAAATCCACTGACCTGTGGCTGTCCATTACTTCCTATTGCTGGTACTTCACTTTTCGCATACGTTCCTATTGCAGAATTACCTTTTTTAGTTGTTTTACTACAAGATGTTACATATGCACCGATATCATGGGTCAGATCTGAATCTTTATTTGTTTTCTTATCTACCCATCCTGCTGTGATAATCTCCGGATAGTCCGCACCGCTGCCAGTCATAACAAGATTTCCAACAGAGGAAGAAGCCCATCTGAGTCTCTGGTTACCATTATTATATCCTTTGGTATCTAACTCAAAAGTTTTATTCCAAGAAGACCCTTTTTTGTCCTCTGTGATATTATCATAAATAAACATTCTCGACTGGCGGTTATTTACATCCGCTTTCGTATTATTCATTCCCGCTGTGACAACAAGTTCATCTACGCTATCTTTGTCTGTATCTGCTGTTGTCATCTGAACAACTGGTGTATTTCTGAATACTTTTCCATTGTTTGAATGTTTTGTTGCTATATTCCCTGTACCTAAAATATCAAATATATTGCAGACAGTTTTTGTTTTCTGTAACTGCATATTACTTCCGATAGAGAACTCCCACAACTGAGGCTGTTCACTATCCGATTCCATCAACGGAGCATAGGCTATAACTGTATCCTTTCCATCTCCGTTAAAATCGCCTGCTGCTACAGAAACAAATCCTGTATCTTCAAATGCATCTGCTTGTTCCAGATAGTCAAGAGTTTTTTCTCCTCCAATAGCATAAGTATTACTTACTCTGTTTCCGTCTTTATCTGCAATATAAAGCTCCAGACGCTTTCCTCCAAGCCAGTAACCAAGAACAGCTACATAGCGCTTCTGCCCTTCGCCCTTTGCATCGACAGGTGCCGTATCCATAATGGTAAATCCGTTTTTGTTCCCTTCCTCTTTTTTACCTGTCCGAGTTCCGTCTGTTATGCTTCCAATGGAACCTTCTTTATGATCTCTGTCATTATTATAATTATAGGTTTCAAAACTTCTGTAACCATCATACCCCTGTGAAACAAACAGTTCCGGTACGGTAAAAAGATTCACCCATCCTTCTGTTCCATAAGGGTTATTCGCCTTCTCCTTTTGGGTATCAATGGTTGTATCCATCTTGATTCCAAAAGCATCCGTGTTTTCATTACTGTTCTCATCCTGCGTTTTTGCTGTCGTTTCCGCCGCTTTCGCTGGTAAAGTTACCTGCGGAAAGAATGGAATGATTAAGGCTAACGCAAGAAAAATACTTAAAAATCGTTGCTTCATACTTTCTCTCCTCCTTTTTTGATACTTTTAGTCCCATTTTTAATTTTACAAAAAAACGTGAAAAATGTCAATATATTTGTGCAAAATGCCAGTTTTTTGAAAAAATTTACTTGTGTGGCGAAAGAAAGGCTAAAGTCAGCTCCCAAAGAGGGGATAAACTTATATCTGTGCCCTTGGAGCAAGGTTCGGACACGAGCGTGTGGAGCGAGTATCCAAACTGCCGCGACTAAAGTCACAGATATAGATGCTATTCCCTCTTTGGGAGCGTCTCCCTGTCAATCAGGAAAGCATTGTTAACTTATTTTTTATTTTAGGTTGACAATTTGTTCTACTTCTTTTATAATGGAGCCAGTTTTATTTTTAACAATACATTTTAGAGAGGAAATTATCATGTCTGCTGTTACTACTACAAAGAAAAAATCTTTTACAACATTCCAGATGGCACTCATCGCTGTTATGGCTGCCATCACCTGTATTTTAGGACCACTCTCCATCCCGATTCCGATCAGCCCTGTTCCGATTTCTTTAACAAATCTGGCAATTTACCTGACTGTATGTCTGCTTGGCTGGAAGTTTGGAACAATAAGTTATCTGATCTATCTTCTTATTGGTATTGCAGGACTCCCTGTTTTCTCCGGTTTTAGTTCTGGTTTTGCAAAGCTTTTAGGACCTACTGGCGGATACCTGATCGGATTTATTCCAATGGCAATCATCTGTGGATTTGCTTTTGAAAAGTTTTCTAACCGCGGTATGCAGATTGTCGGTCTTGCCATCGGTACTATTGTTGCTTACATTTTTGGTACGGCATGGCTTGCCATCGAGGCACACCTTACCTTTTACCAGGCATTGCTTGCCGGAGTAATTCCATATATCCCTGGTGACCTTGTGAAAATCATTCTCGTTGTCCTTGCTGGACCGATTGTTAAAAAAAGATTACAATCTGGCGGCTTTCTTTTGTAAGCACTATTTTTTCTAATACTTTTTCAAAATATTTTGCTATACATTTTTGAAGAAAATGCAAAGAAAAACCACATTTATCGATGATATTTTATCATTTGATGTGGTTTTTTCTGTCTTTTTTATAAATTAATACTCTCTTCCTGCTTTCTTTTGCAAATTGTTATTATTATAACATTTTTATTGTAATGATAATAAATTATCATTTCTTTTCAAATTTTTTCTCATATGATATAATCGCGTCATTGAGACTATTTTTTGCTATCGGGGCAATATCCCTGTGAATGGAGGAGATTATGAGTAGACTTGAGGTCAGAAAAAAAAGCAAGGCCCAGTTAGTCGTTGACAATCTGTACGAAGATCTGGAACGCCGAATTATTGCCAGTCCTCCCGGACTGTGTCCTGTTGATATGACTGCTTCTTTCCTGAAGCTGTTTCATGCACAGACTTGTGGAAAATGCGTTCCTTGCCGTATCGGCCTGGGCGTTCTTGAAGATATGTTAGAAGATGTACTGGATGGAAAAGCCACTTTAGAAACACTTAGTTTAATTGAACGTACTGCAAAAGCCATTTATGACAGTGCCGACTGTGCCATTGGTTATGAGGCCGGAAGAATGGTTCTTAAAGGATTAGAAGGTTTTCGTGAAGATTTCATTGAACACATCACGAACGGACATTGTTCCTGTCATCTGGAACAGCCGGTTCCTTGTGTTGCTCTTTGCCCTGCCGGTGTTGACGTTCCTGGTTACATTTCTCTTATCGCAGATGAACGTTATGCAGATGCTGTTAAGTTAATCCGTAAAGATAACCCATTTGTTACTTCCTGTGCACTCGTATGTGAACATCCTTGTGAGACAAAGTGCCGTCGTAACTTCGTGGATGATGCGGTAAATATCCGCGGGCTCAAGCGTTACGCCGCTGACCACTGTGGTCTTGTGCCACCTCCAGAATGCTGCGAACCTACTGGTAAAACAGTTGCTATCATCGGTGGCGGTCCTTCTGGTTTAAGTGCTGCTTACTATTTACAGCAGATGGGACATCAGTGTACTATTTTCGAACAGAGAAAAGAACTCGGCGGAATGCTTTACTATGGTATTCCTAACTACCGTCTCCCAAAAGAGCGTCTTGCTGAAGATATTCAGAACATTCTTGCTACAGGTGTTGAGACAAAGATGAATACCTGCATCGGTGATGGAGATGGAGAGATTTCCTTTAAGATGTTAAAAGAAAACTACGATGCAGTTTATATTTCTATCGGTGCACATACAGATAAGAAGCTTGGTATTCCTGGCGAAGATGCTAAGGGTGTTATTTCCGCTATTCAGATGTTGCGTGATATCGGAGATGGAAATCCACCTGATTTTACAGGCAAAAATGTTATCGTTGTCGGCGGTGGTAACGTGGCTATGGACGCTACCCGTTCTGCTATCCGTCTTGGTGCTAAAAACGTTAGTGTTATGTACCGACGCAGAAAGGCTGATATGACTGCCCTCATGGACGAAATCGAGGCTGCTATCGCAGAGGGTGCAGAGATTCTTGAACTCCATGCCCCTCAGGCAATCGAAACAAATAAAAAAGGGCATGTAACTGCTATGGTTGCTGACCCTAAGATTATCGGCCTGATTACTGGCGGTCGTCCTTCTCCTGCAAATTCCGGAAGAGAACCTATACATATCCCTTGTGATATTGTTATCGTTGCAATCGGACAGGATATCGTTTCTGAACCATTTGAACGTGCAGGCATCCCTGCAAAGCGTGGACGCCTCTTAGCACAGAAGGATAGCTCTATTGCGGAAAAAGATGGTGTATTTGCCGGCGGAGACTGTGTAACCGGACCTGCTACCGTTATCCGTGCTATCGCAGCCGGAAAAGTAGCGGCTGCCAACATCGACAACTACCTCGGATTCAATCATAAGATTGAAAGCGGCGTTGTTGTTCCAGAACCTCGTATTGAGAACAAGACACCTTGCGGACGTGTTACTATGATGGAAAGAAATACTACAGAGCGTAAAAAGGATTTCAACATCGTAGAGAACGGCATGACCTGCAAAGAGGCCAATCAGGAAGCACACCGCTGCCTGCGCTGTGACCGTTTTGGTTATGGAGTATTTAAAGGAGGACGAGTTGAAGAATGGTAAATATTAAGATAAATGACGTTCCTATCTCCGTTGAAGAGGGAACTACGATTTTAGAAGCCTGCAGAGAGGCAAAAATGATTGTCCCTACTTTGTGTTATTTAAAAGATATCAACGAAATCGGTGCCTGCCGTGTCTGCGTTGTGGAAATAAAAGGTATCGAAAGGCTCGTCACTTCCTGTAACAATACAGTAAAAGAAGGAATGGAGATTTACACAAACTCCCCAAAAGTACGTGATGCCCGCCGAATCAATATTAAGCTGATTCTCTCACAGCACAACTGCTTCTGCCCTACCTGTGTTCGAAGCGGAAACTGCCAGCTTCAGAAAGTTGCCAACGACCTTGAATTCGGAAGTGGTACTTTCAAACAACACATCACAGAAGAGAAGTGGCCTATGGACTTCCCTCTTATCCGTGACGAAAGCAAATGTATCAAATGTATGCGCTGTATCCAGATTTGTGATAAAGTACAGTCTTTAAAAGTATGGGATATCGCCAAAACTGGTTCCCGTACCACCGTTAATGTATCTCTTGGAAGAAATATTAAAGAAGCCGACTGTGCTCTTTGCGGACAGTGTATCACTCATTGTCCAGTTGCTGCTCTGTCAGGCCGTGACGATAAACGTCCGGTATTCTCTCAGAACGGTATGTTAAATACAAGAAGAAAAACTACAGTTGTTCAGGTTGCTCCTGCCGTTCGTACTGCATGGGCTGAAGCCTTCAAGCTTTCCCGTAAGTTTGCTTCCCCAGAACGACTTGCCGGTGCACTTCGTCTGATGGGATTTGATTATGTATTTGATACAACTTACGCTGCCGATCTTACTATTATGGAAGAAGGAAGCGAGTTCTTAGAACGACTGAAACATAAAGAAGACTACCAGTGGCCAATGTTTACCTCCTGCTGTCCTGGCTGGGTTCGTTTCTTAAAATCCCAGTATCCTGACATGGTAGACTGCCTTTCCACAGCAAAGTCTCCTCAACAGATGCAGGGAGCCATCATCAAGAACTACTTTGCTGATAAGATTCATGAAGATCCTGAAAACATTTTCAGCGTTTCCATCATGCCATGTATCGCAAAGAAGGCCGAATGTGCACTTCCTACTATGGATAGTACAGGAACTGGTCCTGACGTTGACGTTGTATTAAATACACGCGAATTCGTTGACTACATGAAGTCCCTCAACATTGATGTTTACGGACTTCCAGAAGACCACTTTGACTCTCCTTGCGGAGAAGGAACTGGTGCTGCCGTAATCTTTGGAACAACCGGTGGTGTTATGGAAGCTGCTTTAAGAAGCTGCTATTATCTTGCAACAGGACAGAACCCTGACCCAGATGCATTCCACGGTGTACGAGGAATGGACGGCTGGAAAGAAGCTGCTATTGACATCAATGGCACAGAAGTTAAAGTTGCCGTAGTAAGTGGACTTGGCAACGCAAGAAAGTTAATCGAAGCCGTTCGCCGCGGTGAAGTATTCTACCACTTCGTAGAAGTTATGGCCTGCCCTGGCGGCTGCGTAGGCGGTGGCGGACAGCCAATCCACGAAGGGAAGGAAATGGCTGAGATTCGCTCCAGGAACCTCTACTTCCTTGATTCCCAGAACGAACGTCGTTTCTCGCATGAGAATCCGGAAGTGTTAAAGACTTATGAAGAGTATCTGGAGAAACCTCTTTCTCGTATGTCTCATAAGCTGCTGCATACTGACCATCATGGGTGGGATATGCCGTTGGCTCCAAAGTTGAAGAAACGATAAATAGGGGGTTGCCGCAGGCAAAGTTGACGCTCTCTG
>OGQG01001704.1_pt1 | contig 15356 bp, 13 predicted proteins | sample 1553201 | NCBI WGS metagenome assembly OGQG01 (sample SAMEA2579925, study PRJEB22360) | human gut metagenome | biome: human gut; feature: human-associated habitat; material: faeces | place: Denmark | collected 2008/2010
TTAATAAAATGATAATATGCAACACAACTATTTATTCATTAAGCTAACCCTTTTAAAAAATCATCGACAGTTCTCGTCTCAATATACTTTTTATCTCCCATCTCCCAATCATCAACTTTTTTCAATGCATTATAAATAGAATTGGGTGTCATATCGTCAAACAATATACCTAAAGCATTTCTACATACCAACTTTCCCAACAATCCTTGCCGAGGGACAATTACCGGTTTTCTAAATTGGGCTGCATATCCTATTACGCCACTACTTTGAGCTGTTTCATGATAAGGAAGTAAAATTGCATCACAACTCACACATAGGGATTCTATAAAATCGAAAGAACAAAATTCATCAAATACAAGAATGCGAATGTTTTGTTTCAACACATTATAATGAAGATAAAACTCTTCTCTAATATCTTTATATACTTTACCCGCAAAAATAAAAACATATTTATTCCATTCAGAATGAGGAATCATCTGTATCATTTCAAAAACATTAAGAGTTCCCTTTCTTCTGCATAGCCCGCCAAAATGAATAATAATTTTCTGATTATCGGTAACACCCCATTCTTTCCTTAAGTTACAAGTAGAAACAGAAGATACAGGAGAATAAGGATCAGGAAGATAATGAAATTTATTACATTTATATAATTTATTTAGATATAACGGAGCAAACTCGTCATTCAGCAAAAATACTTTATCAAAAACTCTAAAACGGGAGAGAAGAAGATATTTAAAAACGTCCAATCCTCGACCTGATATTCTTTTCTCTGTCCAAGTATATAAATAAATTTTATATATAATGCCAGAAATTTTAAAATGAGATCCGATCATGAAAGGAAGAAATGGTAAAAAGGGCATTAAAGAAATTAAGAAAATACGTTCCACACCATATATTCGAGCTATCTCATGTAGTAATTTAGAAAGAGTATAAGAGCGTCTAAGCCAACTTAAATTCCTACAACATAGTTCTTCCTTTATAAAATGGAATGTCACATTAGTACTTTCTTGCCAATCCAGCTTTCCAGAAAAATCACCAAAAGAATCAGGAATAGCAAAAATATATTTTCGATGTGGATTAGAAACAGCAAAAGTATACAAATGATGTAAATACTCTAAATGATGCCCTCCTAATGTGTTATCAAAAACAAGAGTAGTCTCAATTTTATTTCCACTCATCATTACTTGGAATTATTCATCAGTTTATTATGTAATTTCACAAAAAATAGAGGAGAAATAGAAAGAAATATCCCCATCAAAATGCCCTTCAATCGAAAAGGGGAGAAAGTCAGTAGAAATAAGGAATTCTTTGAAATTTCTTTCTTATAAATACGATAAAAAGACAAGAAATCCTCCTCATCATAGTGCCCCTTAGAAAATCGTAAAGCAGAAATATAAATCCATAGTATCAACTGATTAAAATTATAATATTCTGATTGGGGAACTCGATAGTCACGAAAAGAGAGTAGCAAATGAGCTATCTGTACTAAATCTTCCAATCTTTTGACTTTCCAAGAAGACATGATAGAACCCGCGTCTCTCTTTCTATAATTATAAATACTTCTGGCCGATACATGCACTTGATGCGCCTGATAGAGCATTCGTATTCCAAAATCAGCATCTTCATGATAAATTCCCGGATGAAAAAAAAGATTATTTTTTAGTAAAAAATCGCGCTTCATCACAAAACGAGGAGTAGCTCCATAAGGAAAATTCCTGTATAAATAAGAGCTCCCGGACAATGCATAAGAATGTTCGATATTCAAATCATTACGTTCGGAAGTAATCCGTACCAAATTCAAAGGGAAAGCCAAGACATCAATTCCGTTATCCAAAAGAGGAAACAAAAAAGACAAAGCATCTTCAGCAATCCAATCATCACTATCCACAAACCAAACATACTCTCCACAAGCATGCTGTAAACCGGTATTACGGGCAATACTCAATCCAGAATTAGACTGATGGATAACGCTTATATTCTCATGTTGGCACACATATCTGTCAACAATATCCATGCTGTTATCCAAAGTTCCGTCATTCACCACAATAATCTCATAATCGTCTTCGGTTCTCCCCTGAGAAGTAACACTATGCAGACATTCATCAATATATTGTTCCACATTATATACAGGAATAATAATCGAAAGCTTCATATAAAGAATATTTAAACTGTTTTTTAGTGCTTCCCAATCATTTGCACCTCATCCAAATCTGAAAGCCAGGTCTCATAAAATGTTGAATTTTTCCCATATGAATTATCCCAAAAAGAAACTTTCTTTTCTAAAATGACAGATAAAATCAACACATGTAAACGAGTGGTATATATCAATTTATATTTAGAGACGAAGTTAACACCCACTCTCAACAAATAAGGCTTCAAAACATAATATGAAAAACGATCTTCTAAAAAACAGAAGAAAGAAAAAAATAAATATCTCAATATACCATTAGAAGAAAAAGAACGACAGAGAGAGAAGAAATGTAACAACTTAATAGTTAACGTACTATTCTCCATACTCGGCCAATCACCTGTATCTAAATTCGACATCTCTACGTCTGTTGGTACATTGAAAGCACCCAGTTCTTTATCATTCCGCTTTAGCAACAGAATTTTATTTTGTACCGGCAAACGAAAGGGAGTTAATGATGCTACAGGGATACAAAAAGCCATATCCGGAACTAAAAGAATTCTGTTTTTAAAATAGGCTGTAAGAAGCTCGTATGATAGATTATCACGGACACAAACTATAATATTTGAATGTTTACCAAATATATCAGCATCAGCTGATAATGTTTTTTTATCAGTGTAATGAACAGATTCAGGAAAAATAATAATTTTATTATTCGGATAACGCTTGATCACTTCCAAACGAAACTCTTGAACTTTACGCCATACATCTCCAAAATCACCTCCACCTTCCAATAAAATGATCACATTCTCTGGTAATTTAGGAAAACGGCATGTAAGCTGAGAGCAACGCCCCAGACATTTATATCCTGTTTTATACAATAAATTCTCTTCACCCTCCCAAATCAGAATATCACCAATATTAGAATGATAAGGAAGCCCCCACAAAACATAGTCATTGTCAATAAGCGGAAGCAATGTTTTCTCTATAAGACAACAAAGTTCATCCCTACGTTCTTTTAAAGTCATAAAATCCTTTCTAAAAGTCATTCTTACTTCTTTATTATCTTCTTGATTTGCTGCTTTAGCATAAACGGAATATCTAAAAAGAAATTTATCGCATTTAATCGTTGTTTTTGTGTTTCAGAATATTCCTTATTGGATTCAACAAGAGTTGAATTAAAAAATGATTTTAACTCGGGTTGTAACCATTCTTCTCCATTACTCTTAATCCGGTTTCTTATATCACCATATTTTACAGTCGTAAAATGTGGAATGCAACCAAGGGTAAGCAGGGCATGACCGTTGTAACAATGAGGTTGTAAGCAATGCCCTATAGCTTTAAATACAATAGGAGTAGATAAATTCTCAAATACATTTTGAGTAAATCTTCCTCGATAGCACTGGCTTGTCATTCCTGTCGCTAAATTTATATTTAAAAGCCAATCACCCGCATAACAAAATTCACTTCTCTTCTTTCTGAAAATAGACTTTTTAAACTCCCAAAATTCCGACTGAAATTGTGACCATGTGGAATCATACTCTTCCATAGACAAATGAGTCAGGTACTCTATTCCTGTTGAATCATCATTTCGGGCAATAGACAGATGAGGTAAAGCGCCAAAGTAATCCAATGAAAAGGATTTGATTTCATTAATATAAGGTATCATTTCATCACAAGGAGTAATCTCAATATTAGCAGAACAACCTGCATCCCAAATTTTATGTACATTACTCGCATATCTCTCTAAATAGTTCTTTTTTTTAAGTTCTAAATAATGAAAAGAGCATTTAAATTCCAAACGTTTCAACAACTCTTTATCCCATGATAACATTTTCTCAAGAACAGGAGTAACGGTTAAATTAGTTACAAATTCAACATAATGCCCTTGCTTTAAAAGCTCATATACATAAAGATCAATATCTTTAGTCAATAAAGTCTCTCCAGCAGCACAGACATTAAAGAAAGCCAAGCCTCCCAAACGTTCTGGAGATAAAGCTTTTCCGACATGTTCAGGTGAATATTTATAATCGGGTTGTTTATTCTGATAACTACCACTCTTTTGAGATAAATAGCAATAATTACATCTAAAATTACATATCGACATAGGAACCGAAAGTAAAATCAAACGTTTAATTTTATCCATAACTTTCTTTTTAATAATTTCAAATATTATTTTCTATCAACAAACAATTCATAAACATTCAGGCACATTCTTTTCAAATTATCATTTTATTATATTTACTTTTTAACCAAATTAATTAGAGACCTAATCTGTTTATAAACATTATCACGTTCCATTTTTGACATTCCGAAAAAAAATAGAACTAATAAAGCAAGAATCCCATTAGAAAAAAATGTAAGCAATAATCGAATAAAACCAACAGGAAATATCTGTAAACATGATATTATAGGTAATGTAAAAAAACACAATAATACGATTAGGCGTATCAACTTAAATAACCGATAAATTGGAAAGTGAATCAATTTAAAAAGAATACAAAATCTTAAGAGAACAAGTAAAGCTGACAAGAAAACAGCAACATACATTGTAGAAACTGGAGAATTTGTAACTCTCAAGAACCAATATGATAATGGAAGATTTAAAAAGTATATTCCACCAATTATGATCTGAAACCATTTTATTTTTCCTGTTGCCTGAACAGTCACACTAATTACATGTGCAAAAGACTCCATTAAAATACAAACCAATACCAACCTTACAAATATCACAGCATATTCCGGAACACTTTTCAACCATAAAGCCATTACATATTCAAGTTCAAAAAAAAGTGGAATAATCAAACAATACGCAAGAAAAAATGAATATTTCATACCTTCAAAGAGAAGAGTAAATACCCCTATGAGATTCTTATTTGCATATGCTTTTACTATTGGAGGATTAAGAGCAGTCGTGAAATTCTGCATAAATGATAAAACAGCAGAATTTACTTGTTGTGAAATAGCCCACGCGGCATTAACTGTCGCCCCATAAAATATATTCAACAAGATATTAATACCTTGAGATTTAGCCACATATGCAATACCTCCAAATAAACTCCACCCCGAAAAAGAGGTTAGTCTTATCAAAAGTTCCTTATCCCAAATGAAATTAAAAGAACATTCCTCAAATTTTTTTCGACAATAAACTTGATATATAACTCGAACAAATAAAGACACCAAAAAAAGAAGGCAAGCATAAATTTTAAGCTTATCAAATCCTAATAACCCGAGAAGATAAACTACAAGTAACTTTAATACTGCCTCAATTATACTAACATAAGCATACACATTCATTCGCTCATGAGAAATTATAGCCGCATTATAAGGTACCGACATTATACTGATTATAAAAGAAAAAATAGAAAATTGATACACCCAGTTTGCGGCATTCATCCTATCCAAGGGGATTGAAAGCTTTGTATTCAAAAACCATAATCCGAAAGTCTCTGATACTATAAAAACAATAAAAGCTATTATAAAATGAATTAACAAAGAACTACTAAAAACCTTTTTAAGGAGCTCTTTATTTCTTTGTCCTAACTCAAACGAAAGAAAACGCTGGGTAGCTGTACTCATAGCAGTATTCAGAAAACCGAACATTACTACGATTCCCCCAACTATATTATATATACCAAAATCTTCAACTCCTAATACTTCTAATACAATACGAGAAGTATATAATGATACCCCCATTAAAAGTATCATACGGAAATAAAGCATTAAAGTGTTTCGGGCTATACGCTTATTGTCATTGTTCACTTTACTTAATCCTTAAATCAACTTCGCATGATATATAATAACTATTTTATGATAAATATATATTCAAGAGCGTTTTAAAAAGCCAGTCAGTTTATTCATGATCCGTCGAATATTTTCTCTTTGTTTATTTTCATGATGTTCATTTCCATAGCCATAACCGTAGCCATAACCATAACCATAGCCATAACCATAGCCATAACCGTAGCCATAACCATAGCCTCTACGTTCTGAAGAAACACCATTCAAGATTACAGACATATTACGAAGTTGTTCTTCACGATACATTTTCTCAAGTTCCGGCAACTGACGACGATCCATTACCCCCGAACGAACTACAAAAATGGTAAGATCGGCCACACGATTCACAATGGAAGCATCAGCAACCATACCCGCAGGAACATTGTCAACAATAATATAATCATACCGCTTACGCAGTTCCGATATAAAGTAATCAAAACGTTCACTCAATAAAAGTTCAGCAGGATTAGGAGGTACAGGACCCGAAAAAACAATATCCAGTTTATCATATTCCTCGCTTACTCCTATAATATCATCCAGATTATCTGTATGCCCAGATAAATAATGAGTCAATCCCATACGCCCCGAAGGATTTGAAAAAATACCGCTCAATGTACCCTTGCGAATATCAACATCAACCAAAACAACTTTCTTGTTCGTTTGTGCAATACTCATAGCCAGATTACTTGAAACAAAAGTTTTACCAGCGCCCGGATTAGCAGAAGTAAACATAACTACTTGTAGGTTGTCTGATTTCACACGCATAAACTCCATATTGGTACGGATAATACGAAAAGCTTCAGACACAGAATCACGTCCACTCTCATGTACGACAATAGCATCGGTATCTTCTCCCTTCCTGGTACCGTGACGAGGAATATCACCTAAGAAAGGAATGGTTAATATGTTGTCTAATTCTTTACGAGTTCGAACTTTCGTATCCGTTACATTCAGCAACCATAAAACAATCATAGGAATAGTACCTCCCAAGACAATAGCCGCCAAAAGAATCATCATCGATTTGGGAGCAACAGGAACACTACTACCCGATGCAGGATCAATAATACGTGCATTACTCTCAGTAATAGCCTGTGTTAATGCATTCTCCTCACGTTTATTCAGCAAATAAAGATAAAGTTCCTCTTTGATCTTTTGTTGACGTTCCACGGTGAGAACATATTTCTGTTGTGTAGGAACAGCCTCAATACGTTTAGTTGTCTGCTCTTCCTGTTCACGAATATTCTTCAACTGAATATTTAATCCTACAATTAAGTTATCCACAGAACGGATGATCGTCTGTTTCATAGCCCCTAAAGAATTGTTTAAATCAATCACAATAGGATTCTTATTACTGCTACCGGCTACCAGTTTATCACGCTTCAGCAACATGTCATTGTACTCTTTTATCTGAGATTCAACACTATTATCTGAAATACCGGTATTGGCAGGGATTAAATCAGAACCTTTTTGAGGATCAACCAGATATTCCTTAATATATTTTACTATGCTCAATTGATTTTCCAAACTGAGGCCCTCCTGCTTGTAACGGCTCGTATTCTGAAGATACATACCTGTTTCAGAAGTAATATCCGTCAATTGGTTCTCTCGTTTGAAGCTTTCAATATTAGCATCCACACTTCCCAGTTCACGTTCAATAATGATCAAACGGTCATTAATGAATTTGGAGGTATTAACAGCAATCTGATTCTTGTCATTGATCACATCCTCATTATAAACGGCAATAAGCATATTCAAAATATCCTCCGCACGGGCAGTGGATACATCATCCAGAACCAAATTTATAATCGTAGCTGTTTTACTGGCAAGAGATATATTAATCCTTCTTAAATACCCCTCAACCACCTTTTCCATATTCGACTTAGTAATATAGACTGGCTTACCATAGTAAGTATCCGTGTAATATAAAGTGGGCGTCACCACCATCGTACCGACAGGGGTCGAAATCGTATCATTCAAACGGGCATCAACCACTTCTGCCGACCGGATTTCCTCACCGGCTATACTCAGACTAAAATCTGAAAGCCTTACCGTGGCAGAATCCACAGGAGTCACTGTCATTTCTATGACTTGCCGTTCTTCCGATTCGGGAAACAAAACAGTTATTGGAGAATGAGTATAAAGCTCGTCTTCGCGCAAGCCGTTCTTCACTTTATAACTCATATCCAGATGTAAACGACGGGCCACTTTCTCCATCAGATGACGGGATTGAAAAACAAGTACCTCATTATCCACATTGCGCTTACCGCCTAAAAAGGAGATGTCGGCAAAGGCGGTGGATTCACTGATGGAGCCTCCCTTTGAATCATCACGGATCAATACGGAAGCTTTCCGGCTATATACCTTTGAGGATGATTTCAGATAAAAGAAAGCAATACCTGCACAAATTAAAATTGACAGAACGAACCAATACCAATTGGCTATGACAAGATGGAAAATATCAACAATACTTATTTCAGACTCCTTTTCACGGAGTTCACTATTTTGCGACTCAATACTCATTATCGTTTTTATTCCAAAATTGATTATTTAAACATGGTTACCATTAAAGAAGTAATAGAGGCCAGCACTGAAACGGCGGACAACCACACTCCTACCGAGTTGTTCGAGTTGATGCGGCTCTGACCGGTCTTAGCTTTATTAGGCTCTACGTAAACAATATCGTTCTGTTGCAAATAATAGCAAGGCGACTGGAAAATTTCCGAAGAGCGCAAATCATGATAGAGGATACGACGCTTGCCGTCCTTTTCACGAATCACGGCGACCCGGTCACGACGGCCATAAATCGTCAGGTCACCGGCCATACTCAGTGCTTCGAGCAGGGTAATGCGGTCACCGGAAATATCGAACGTACCCGGACGGGTCACCTCACCCATCACGGAGACTTTAAAGTTCAGGAACTGAACGGTGACAATCGGATCTTTTATCAAGTCTTCACTCATCAGTTTTTGTTTTATCAACTCGGTAACCTGCATACGGGTCAAACCTTCTACATGAATTTTACCTAAAATGGGGAAATCGATATCGCCGTTCTGGTCAACAAGATATCCCAACAAACGTTGTTGAGCCGTAGTCTGGGCGCCAATCTGGTAGGTTACTACCGGCATATTGAAAGGCAAAGCCAATTCCGGATCCTTACTGTTCACAAGGATGGCCAACAAATCATCCTTATGGATAATCACTTCATAATTCTTATCTATATTCTCTTCTTTTATAGAAGCAATATCCTGTAGATAAAGCACCTCTTTCGGAGCTGAGCAGGATGCCAAAAAGGCTATCAGACACAAGAAAACACAATTCTGAATCTTTATGTTCATAGAAAACACTAATAAATATTATCCCTTTATTTTACTAATTATTATACTTCACTCCACGGATACGGGTTATCTTCTATTGTTTTCAGAAGATCGATCACCTCGCATTCATCCTTTGTCAGTTCCCGTCCCGACCAACTGTTTATAATTGTATGGGCGTCCTGAGCTAAATTGTCATCATAAACTTCACCGTAACAATAAGTCAGCAAACGGGCTTTCAAAAGCGAGGGTGGCAATTTATCCAACACCTCCCAACAACGGTTCAGGATACTCTGAATACGATTTTCCTTATCCCCGTTATTATATATCGTAGCGGTATACCCCATCAACAGGGACAGACAAAGAGCGGCTTCCTCCTCGGAAGTAACGCCATGACGGATGAACAGTGAATTGGCTTGACGGAAAACCTCACGATTCAGACGATTAAAATGATCACTATAAATGGGACTGCCGTCAACCCCCAAATAGAGCAGCTCGTGCGCCGAAGCATACAAAGCGGATATTTGAGATTCCAAAGAATTCAACATATATATTTTATTTACGATTTTACAATGTATGATTTACGATTGATATTACTTTACAAAACAGTTCAATATCAAATTGACAATTATGATGGGAAGCAGGGTGTATAGACTACAATATAGGTTCGATGAGCGAAGGGTGGATAAAGGTGGTGGCTACTGCCATTACACCACGAATGGAAACCACTACACGGCGGTCGTTCTTCACACGGATAAACTCCCCTTCCACTCCTTCGAAAATTCCTCCGGTGACGCGGACACGTTCACCTTTACGAAAAGAAACCGTTGAAGGCTCCAGATAAACCAGTTGCTGATCGCAATTGCCGGCAACAGCCATAAAACTACGCATCTGAATATCCGGAACGATAATCGGTTGACGGGTTTCCCGGTCCATGATGTAACGGATGGGAGAAGACAAACCGACGGATTCTTTAATGGCATCGATACGGGCACGTGAAGAACAGACAAATACAAGGTTATGGACGGCAGGAACCAACTTGCGGACACGACGCTCATCCTTCACAATGTATTCGTAACGCATCGGGATAAAATTCTCGATGCCTTCACGGTCTAAAAAATTTTTCAAGGCAAGCTCGCGACTGTAGGTGACGCGAAGAGCATACCAATAGTTGTTATCTGTTGAATCGTTCACAAAAGGATATTCTTTGGGGACACCGGAGTACTGAAATACCTCCCGGTCAAATGATGTAATGCAAATATAAATATGAGAGCATCCATGTTATTTCAAAAATATCCCCTATCGCAGTAGGATCGTTTTGAAGTATTTACTTATAAGTGATATCCCATTTTTGTACAAAGCACAAGGGGTTCAGCACTTAACAAGCTATAAACGAGCGATATATAAGTAAAAAGTGTTTCAAAAAACGTTCGTTTAATGGCACAAAAGTAAAACGTATAAATGAAACGGCAAAATATTTTTATAAATAAATTGATTTATTTTATTTTTCAAATATCTTTCATGCTGATAATTAAGATTTTACAAATTTCCAATAGTGCTTTTATCCATTTGTTTTTTGCCGGATTTTAGCTCTTTGTGGAAAGGTAAAAATATATGTGCCATTAAACGAACGTTTTTTGAAACACTTTTTTATCTCCATCCCTTTCAAACTTTCTCATCAAACTCTATAAAACGTATGTGTTTGTGTATTAACAAGTGGTGGTATCACCTACCTACTATACACACAAACAAAATTACTATATATGCGCGTACGCCCCCGCGCGCGAGTTTCATTCTTTTCACGCAAAATATTATCTTTGCAAAATTTTAATTATAAACATATATGAAAAATGAAGTAAAAAAAGTACTAATTGTACAATCACATTCGAATGTGAAGATTTAGGCATAAAAATCACTGCCGGCAAGTTCTCTCAGAAGTTACAAAAACACATCGACCTCTTCGAACAACCACCCGGAAGATGTGTCATAACCGGCTCACACAAAGAACTTATCGAGCTGTTGGTATCCCTTTGGGACAAAGGTCAACTCACCCTTCCGGGGAAAAACAACATCAATCATCTGGCCGATTTTATCTTCCGGTATTATGATATAAGATACGAAAACGATCCGGAAGAGAGTATGAGCTTAGAGAGCATCAGATCAGAGACTTACTTCTATCATGAGCCGGAATAGCCTAAAAAGTGAATCGTGGTTTTTCGGAGATGAAAAACCACGATTTAGCATTCGAAAAAACCGCCTTACCTTTGCCGGATATTTTAAAACCTATAAAAACAAAGCAAAGACATGGAAGAAATTCAAATCCTGATCTCATCTTTTAAGGGCTTCAGCAAGCATACGGGGAAAAGTAAACTCACTGATAAACTCCTGGAAATAGGCTCTTATACCAACGGCAGAATCATCGAAAAGATACGGGCGCTGGTACGCGACGGAAAAAAAGAGGAAGCGGCACTGGTGAAGAAACAGTTGAAAGGCAGTACGCTCTCCGCCACCTACAAGGAGCGAAGGGTGCCCGAAATGATAGATACATACAACGACCTGCAAATGATGGATCTGGACGGGTTGTCGGAAGAGGAAATGACAAATTGCAGAAAGCTGATCACGGGCAGTCCGAATACGCTGTTCTGCTTCACCAGCCCATCGGGAAACGGTTTGAAAGTGGGCGTATACATGCAGGACGAACTTTCCTGCCGCCTGCGCATGGAACTGCTGCGCCGCAGTGAAATCAGTTACGAAGCACTGGAAACTTACCACAAACAGATGTTTGCCTATGCCAAGGAGTATTACGAGACACTTTGCAGCGTAGAGGTGGATGCCAGTGGCAGCGACATCGGCAGATTGTTTTTCACCTCCTACGATCCGGACATTTACATCTGCGAAGAGGCGCTCAGGCAAGTGCGGCAACCGCAACTGACCATCCTCCCGCCCCCGGCGAAAGGAAAGAAAAAGACCGTACGCCAGCTCATGAAGGAGGAGATGCCCGGAGATGAAAGCATAGACCACACCCACATCGATCCGTGGATACAAATGGAATTCCAGAGTTGCGTGCGCAGCGTGGAAAGACAGGAAAAATACCAACCCGGCAACAGGAATAATTTCATATTCACTCTCGGCAACAAATGTTATCGGAAGAACCTGCCGGAGGAAGTAGCGGCAGTCCTCGCGCAAAAGCAGTTCGGCGCCCCCGATCTGGACGCTGCAAGCATCGTAAGAAACGCCTATCACTATACCACCCGCACCGATCATCAGGAGGAGGAAAAGAAGAAGCCGGTCGCGGTGCGTATCATCGAATTCATGACACAGCAATACGAGGTGAGACGAAACGTGATACAAGGGCGGCTGGAATTCAGAGAAAAGAATAAAGGCGGCAAAAACGAATTCTGCTCCATGAAAAAGGAGGATTACAACACCGTGTTCTACGACCTGCAAATGGCGGGAATACCGTGCCACCCCAGTACCGTAAAAAGCCTGATAGACTCCCGATATGCACAAAACTTCAATCCTTTCGAAGCGTACTTTTACGGTCTGAAACCCTATGACGGGCAGACGGATTACATAGCGCTGTTGGCAGCCACGGTAAAGACGACCAACCAACCTTTCTGGGAGGACTGCCTGAAACGGTGGCTGGTGGGCATGGTGGCCTGCGCGCTGGATGACAAGATAGAGAACCAGTTGGCCATCATCATGAAAGGTGAGCAGGGAAAGGGCAAAAGTTCCTGGATACGTCATCTTCTCCCTCCGGAACTGTCTAAATATTACCGCAACGGGATGATCAACCCGGAAAACAAGGACCACATGCTTTTTCTCAGCCAATGCCTGCTCATCAATCTGGAAGAGTTCGAGGGCATGACGGGCCGAAGCATTTCGGAACTGAAAAGGCTTATCGTACAGGACGTAGTGACGGAACGGCGGCCTTTCGACACGGATGCCAACTCTTACATACGCCATTGCTCGTTCATTGCCAGCACCAACGAACCGCGTTTCCTGAAAGATCCGGCAGGGGCTTTCAGGCGTTACCCCACCGTCACCGTGGAGGAAATCGACTATCATGCGCCCGTGAACCATGCCGGAATCTACTCTCAGGCACTCTACCTCTGGAAAAACGGATTCCATTACTGGTATGAAAACGAAGAGATAGCCACATTGAATGAAGTGAACCGGGAATACAGCTTAGCCAGCATAGAGGAGGAATTGCTCTATGTCTATTTCCGCAAACCGAAAGCGGACGATTTGGACGTAAAATGGATGCCCGTATCGGCGATACTGGTACTTATCAGCATGAACGGAAAAATACAGATGAACGACCGGAACCAGAAAAGCTTGGTGCAAATACTGGAAAGGGATAACTTCCGGAAGAGAATCAGCGAAAACAAGATTTACGAATACGAGGTGGTGCAGTACTCTTTTGATGAAGTGGACAGGAACTACAAAAAGACCCTATCGACAGGCCCGAAGGAGACACAGGAAGAATTACCCTTTTAAGCTTTCCGATTATATGTAATGTCCCGGCAGAATATATGTACCGGGGCATTACATATAATCTTATTCATGGCCTGCCGGCCGGTTTCAAGGTTCTCCCAAATATTCAAAAATGAGCCGTACCTGCCGGCGAGTGTACGAATGGTCTCCCTTCCCCTCTCCCCCTTCGTACATATGGGCATGGAGCTCTTTATTACGGCGTATCCAGCTACGCAGTTTACACATGGCATATCCCGCAGGGAGATTAGGGCTATACAACCGGGCAAGGTCAGCTTTCAGATAGGCCTTGATAACAAACTTTTCTTCATCTACAATCATACTGTTTCCGATATTGGTTTCACTACTCAAATATAATAAAAACCGGAGACAGAGGCAATTTGTAGGACAACATAATACAAAGGGAATCAAAGTATTTACCATCGAGACCAATCTGCATAAAAGTACGTTGCAGCAGTCGGAAGCCGACCACTATCTTTGTCACATCGGAAAGAAGGAAAGCGCTACTTCCGGAAGAAAAGAGATCGTTTTTTTATTCATTTAAATTTATTTTGTTATGGGAGTACCATTTAAAAAAATTCCAAGAAAAGACCCGCGAAAAGCAGATTCAGTGGAAAAGTTCTATCCACAGTTGGTGACCTTAGGACCCAATGCAGATTTGGAAAGTATTGCTTATGTGATGAAAGAGAAGAGTTCGCTCACCTTGGGAGACATACAGAGCGTACTGACGAATTTTGTAGAAGCCATGCGAAGCACGCTCTACGGCGGGCAATCGGTCAATATCAAGAATTTCGGCGTATTCAGTCTCTCAGCCCGCACCATGGGCGTGGAAAAGGCGGAAGACTGCACGGCAAAAAACATTAAAGCCGTAAAAATAAACTTCCGGCCGTCCACCAATATCCGCCCGGATATCACTACCACACGTGCCGGAGAGAAAATCGACTTCTACGATCTGGAAACTTTGCTGAAAAAGAAAGAAGAAGAAGAGGAAGGAGGAGGAGAAGGGGAAGATCCGGCGGCATGATGGTTTTAGTTGAAAGTTGAAAGGTGAAAGTTGAAAGTTGGGAGATGGGAAATGGGAGATGGGAGATGCGAGATGCGAGATGAAAATTGGGAGGTAAAAATTGAGAATTAAAAATTGGGGAAAGGAGGTGTAAAGTATGAAGAAGTCTCTTTGGGATAAAATCCTGAAAATCGTGATAGCAGTGGCATCAGCCGTGTTAGGAGCATTGGGAGCCAATGCAATGAGTATCTAATGGCAGGCACTATACCTGTTTTGTGAGAAATCAGTGGAATACGGGATCCGGTAATGGGTCTCGTATTCTTTTATTATTACTTTTTATTTTCCAATGTATGATAATTACAAGTATGGGTGCAATACTGAACGGTAATTTGCCACCTATTTCATATTCTGTCCGCTTTCCACTCTCAATACGAAAAACTTTTGTAACTTTGTAACTGTTAGTGTAACAAAGAGTGATAGGATATGAAAATTCAAGCAAGTATAACGATTCCCTATGCTGTGGCCAATTATGCCGAAATGCGTGACCGTGGTTTTTATTATGTGGATAAGACGGATTACATTCCACGTCTCGAGGCCTATAAAGCCCCCGTGTTCCTGCGTCCCCGCCGTTTCGGGAAGA
>OGQG01001712.1_pt1 | contig 15321 bp, 14 predicted proteins | sample 1553201 | NCBI WGS metagenome assembly OGQG01 (sample SAMEA2579925, study PRJEB22360) | human gut metagenome | biome: human gut; feature: human-associated habitat; material: faeces | place: Denmark | collected 2008/2010
CGGAATCTTTCTTTTTGTATTTGCATAGGCAGTCGTCTTACGAGTGATCAGTTTCGGGGTATATTCAATATTATAAAGACTGGTTGGCTGCAGTCCTGCCGAATAAAACTGGTCATTCATCATGATCTTGCGAATAATGATATCACAGGCATCCCTGCCTTTCAGCGCAACAAAATGATCGATCGTTGTTAACGAAAGTCTCCGGATGCCAGAATAAAAAGTATCATCACAGCCAATGACCGAAACATCTTTCGGCACACGTATTCGGGATTCTTCCAGCGCATCGATCGCGCCAAGAGCCATCATGTCGTTCTGACCGGCAATTGCCGTAAAGTTTCTGTCCTCTTTCAACAATTCCATTGTCAGCTGATATCCCATAGAATATTCCGAATCCATTTTTGGCAGCGTACGGTCAACAGATTCATCTGCTGCTTTGATCAATACATGCCCAGCCAGTCCTTCCTTCTCATATTCTTTTACAAAACCATCCACTCTTCTGGAGCGCTGCCACTGTCGTCTGGTCAGAGGCGGTGTGATAAATGCCACATCTCTGTGTCCCAGATCCAGCAAATGGCGTGCCATCAATCTTCCGACCATTGTATTGTCCTGGTTGATCGCGTCTACTGTCGTTGTCTTTTCTTTATTACTGATAATAACAAGGGGAATCCTCCTTGCCAGTTCCTCTACCTTTTTCTGAAAGTCCGGATGAGGATTACATGCATAGATGATTCCCTGCGGGTCCATCGTGCTGATCATACGCAGATATTTTTCTTCCAGCCCCGCATCTCTCTGTGTGTTGCAGGTAAAAACGCCATACCCCTTCTCATTGGCAACCGATTCAATTCCCTGAAGAAGCAGTACATAATAAGGACTGGTCAGCGTAGGACACAGTACAACGATCAGTTTTTCTTTTCTTGTGTTGCTTTTGTTTTTGCGATGAGGCAGTTCATATCCCAGCTCTCTGGCTGCACATTCTACCTTTTCCACCGTTTCGGCCGAAAAAGAAACATTGCTTCTGCGGTTCAGAATCATAGAAACAGTCGCCTGTGAAACTCCGGCTTTTTCTGCCACCTGTGAGGAAGTTGCCTTCTTTTTTGCCAATATTCTTTCTCTCTTTCTGCTGTCTGCGTGAAGCTGTATCAGAGATCCACTCTTCCTTCCAGCGCACGAAGCAGCGTTACTTCGTCAATATATTCCAGGTCTCCGCCTACCGGAACTCCACTTGCGATCCTGCTGACACGGATTCCTGTAGGTTTGATCAGCTTACTGATATACATTGCAGTTGTCTCACCTTCCAGACTGGAATTGGTGGCAATAATCACTTCTTTGATATCTTCTGTCTGCAGGCGCTTCATAAGTTCTTTGAGACGGATATCATCCGGTCCGATTCCCAGCATCGGCGAGATTGCACCATGAAGCACATGATAAACCCCTTCGTATTTGCCGGTTTTTTCATAAGCTGCAAGATCTCTGGTATTTTCTACAACCATAATAGTACTCGCATCTCTCTTGGGATTGCTGCAGATCGGACAGAGTTCCTGGTCTGTCAGCGTACAGCACTTCTTGCAGTAGCGGATCTTCTCACGAGCGCCCGTGATCGAAGAGGTCAGCTGTTCAACCTGGTCTTTTGGCATATTCATAATATGAAATGCCAGTCTCTGCGCCGACTTCGGTCCGATTCCCGGCAGATGAGACAGCTGTTCGATCAGCTTGTTGATATGTGTGCTGTAATATTCCATCAGAAGGGAAGGCCTCCACCTAAACTTCCGAGTCCTCCTGTCAGTTTTGACATTACTGCTGCTGATTCTTCTTCAACTTTGCGAAGCGCCTCATTCGTAGCTGCCACGATCAGATCTTCCAGCATTTCAATATCGTCCGGATCAACTACTTCTTCTGCAAGTTTTACCTTTGTCACTTCACGTTTACCGGAAACAGTAACCTCCACAGCTCCGCCGCCTGCTGCTGCTGTAAATTTTTTTTCTTCCAGAGCCTTCTGATTCTCTTCCATCTGACGCTGCATTTTCTGCGCCTGTTTCATCAAATTATTCATGTTACCCGGCATTCCCATGCCCGGAAATCCTCCACGTTTTGCCATTTTATAAATCCTCCTGATGATATTTAATATATGAAAACCGCCTGTGCGGGATTCTTCGATAATATTTATTCTTCCGGCTCAGATCCAGGTGTTTCTTCGATCACAACATCCATATGGATATTCTCACGGATTGCCTGATCGACTGTGATCTGTGTCAGATTTGTCTGCTGGTGGTCCTCTGCTACAAGCATATGAAGTTCAATGCTCTTTCCAAGCTTCTGTTCAATGATCGTCTGCAATTCTTTCTTTGCGTCAGAATCATCCGGATAAAGCCTGCCAAGAGGTGTCTGGAATTCCACATACAGTATCGGTTCACCAGTCTCTCCATTGTATTTCGGCACAGACTGAAGCAACGCCTGTTTGAAAGCTGCTGTAGTCTGTCCAACGATCATCTTCCAGCTTGCCACTATCTTCTGCAAGTCTTCCGGAGCAGCCTTCTGTGGCGGCTTCGGTGGTTCTGCCTGCGCAGCTGTTGCTTCGCTTCCCGGTGCTGCCGCACTCTGTACGACTACCTGCTGTACCGGGCGTTCCTCTATCTTCTGCTCCAGTACACGGATACGATCCAGAACAGAATCCAGGTTCGTCTCCATTGCCGGACGGCAGAGTTTGATCAGAGCAATTTCCACAAGCACTCTTTTTTGTGTTGCAAAACGAATCTGATTGGACAAATCTGAAAAAATACGAATATATCTCATCAATGTATCACTGTCCGTCATCTCACTCTCTTCTTTGAGAAGTTTCAGATTCTCAGAAGAAACATCTATCGCTTCTTCCGGATTATCCGAAGTCTTGACAAGAAGAAGATTCCGCATGTACCAGGTAAAATCCCCTACAAACTGACTCAGTTCTCTTCCTCCCACAATCAGCTCTTCCAGAATGCGAATTGCAGATGTCACATCTCCGGCAAGCACCTTGCGAAGGAGTCTGCTGAATACTTCTGTATCGACAGCGCCCAGCACATCCAGCACTTTATCATAGGTAAGTGTCTGCCCCAGATAAAACGCAATACACTGATCCAGAAGGCTGAGTGCATCTCGCATGGATCCGTCTCCTGCCTTTGCCACATAACGAATTGCTTTTTCTTCTGCTTCCACGCCTTCAACTTTCAGAAGTTCTGACAACCGTGCGGCGATCGTATCGATTGAGATCCTATGGAAATCATACCGCTGACATCTGGACAAAATCGTGATTGGAATCTTGTGGGCCTCGGTTGTCGCCAGAATAAAGATCACATAAGACGGCGGTTCTTCCAGTGTCTTGAGCAGGGCATTAAACGCACCAGTAGAAAGCATATGCACCTCATCGATGATATATACTTTGTACCTGCCCTCTGTCGGGCGATACGTAACCTCTTCCCGAATCTCTCGAATATTATCCACACCGTTATTGGAGGCAGCATCGATCTCGATCACGTTCATGGAAGTACCCGCCTGAATGGCTTTGCACATCTCACATTCATTACAAGGACTTCCATTCACCGGATGCTCACAGTTGACTGCTTTTGCCAGGATCTTGGCTACCGTTGTTTTACCGGTACCCCTTGTTCCGCAAAAAAGATATGCATGTCCGATACGGTTTGCGTTGATCTGATTGGTAAGCGTGGTCACAATGTGATCCTGCCCTTTGACGTCTTCAAAATTATCGGGCCTGAACTTTCGGTACAGGGCAGTATAACTCATGAATACACTCCTCTCCTGCTGCCCGGGAATATCATATTTGCAGAAATATTCTCAGGCATTAAGCCGCCGCAGGAAAACTCCCGCGGCGGTCGTTGTTCTCTCTGTTATAACTCCTGTCAGTCTCCGAAGCTGATACCGATCTGTTTGGCAGCTTTGACGATCTGATCTTTCGGTGAAACCATTTTCAGTTTGCCCGCACATTCAGCAAGCGGAACCCTCTTGATCTTGCCGTTGATGACGCCGATCATAATTCCGTAATCTTCATCCAGAATTGCCTCTGCTGCACCGGCACCGATTCTTGTAGAAAGTACACGGTCATACGGACACGGTTCTCCTCCACGCTGAATATGTCCCGGAACTGTAACACGTACTTCGCTGCCGATCACCTGATTGATCTGATCCGCGATCTCATAAGAAACAGACGGATATTTCTTCGCTCTGGCTTCGAGTTTTTCTTTATATTTTTTCTTCGGAAGTTCTGCATCTTCTTTTGAAATTGCACCTTCAGCAACGGCAAGGATCGTAAAACGTTTTCCTGCTTTATTTCGTTTCTCGATCGCAGCACATACTTTCTTGATATCGTACGGAATCTCCGGAATCAGAATAATATCTGCGCCGCCGGCAATACCTGCATGGAGAGTCAGACTTCCGACTTTGTGTCCCATGATCTCAACGATAAATACACGGCCGTGAGATGTTGCTGTTGTATGGATACAGTCGATTGCATTCGTAGCAATATTTACCGCACTCTGGAAACCAAATGTCATATCTGTTCCATAAATATCATTATCGATCGTTTTTGGCAGATGAATGATATTCAGACCTTCTTCTCTCAGAAGATTGGCTGTCTTCTGCGTTCCGTTTCCACCAAGAATAACCAGACAGTCCAGACACAATTTGTAATAGGTCTGCTTCATGGCTTCAACCTTATCCAGTCCTTTTTCATCCGGCACGCGCATCAGTTTAAACGGCTGACGGGATGTACCAAGTATCGTACCACCGCGGGTCAGAATTCCGGAAAAATCTTTTGCTGTGAGCATATGATATTTTCCATAGATCAGTCCTTTATATCCGTCATCAAATCCATAAACTTCCAGGTCTTCCACTGCATTTGACAGGGCTTTTACAACACCTCTCATAGTTGCATTCAGAGCCTGGCAGTCACCACCGCTTGTTAATAAACCAATTCTTTTGATCATCGTACATTTTCCTCCTTACTGTGTAAGTGTTGTTTACTATTATATAATACTTTACCCCTACTTGACAAGTATTCAAAAATCGTCTATACTTAAAGTCCGCGCAGCCGGGGAGATAGCGGTGCCCTGTACCTGCAATCCGCTACAGCAGGGGTGATGCCAATCTGAGGCTTGTATCTTGTGGAGCAGCCCTTTATAAGTGGCGTTGACGTCTGGGTCTTACGCAACAGGAATCTGTGAACCGTGTCAGGGCAGGAATGCAGCAGCACTAAGCAGAAGCTCTTGTGTGCCGTGAGGGTGCCTGGGCCGAGTTAACTGTAGAGGTAACGTTCATGGGAACATTTCGAAGTGCGGTGCGCGGAAAAAAGATTATTCTGCTCTGTGGATATCATTTCCATAGAGTATTTTTTTATGCAATAAGACCGGAAACAGAGGAATTCTCTTTCCTTCTGTCTCCGGTCTTATGTTTTTGGCTTAAAATTTTGGTTTATTCTAAAGTCTGTTTTTGGGATCAGACTTTATGCACATTTTTTATTTACAGATATCAGCAACGACCTGATTGATCAGTTTGCCATCTGCTTTACCTTTGAGATCTCCCATAACCGCTTTCATGATCTGACCTTTATTCTTGGTGGCAAGCACATCTGCAAATTTTTCTTCCAGGTATGTGCGGATTTCTTCTGCGCTCATCTGCTGTGGCGCATATTTTGCAATCACGTCATATCTTGCCTGATATTCAGCGCGAAGATCATCACGGCTTTCCGGACAGGTATCCAGCTGTTCTTTGACTGTTTTCATTTCTTTCAGGATCACACGGTCAACCAGTGCTTCCGGAACATCCTCTCTGCAGCCTTCATCAATGGCAGCTTTTTTTACTGCTGATACCAGTGAAGACACTGCATCCTTCGTTGTTTTATCTTTTGCTTTCATGGCAGCAACCATGTCTTTTCTTAATGCTTCCAGTGTCATTTCAAAATCCTCCTCGTATTTTCTTTTTCTTATCATATCACTTCCGGAACAAAAAACAAGGGGCTTGCTTTTTAATCATCCCAGGCCTGTTCCACCTGCTGCTTCGCAAGCATTTTCAGACGTTTTTTCTTTTCGCGGAGTTCCCGAAAAAAATCTGACAGCATCATCGAACATTCTCCTTCCAGAACACCTCGGGTAATTTTTACCTGATGATTAAAATTATCTACCTGCAAAAGATTCAGGACCGATCCTGCACAGCCTGCTTTTGGATTCATACTTCCGATCACAACCTCATCAATTCTGGACTGTACCAGCGCTCCGGCACACATCTGACAGGGCTCCAGTGTCACATACATCGTACATCCTTCCAGACGCCAGTCGCCCAGTTTTTTGCTCGCTTTACGGATCGCATTCAGTTCCGCATGCGACAATGTATTTTTATCTGTATTTCTTCTGTTGTATCCTCTCGCAATGATTTTTCCATCCGATACGATCACGCAGCCAATCGGCACTTCTTCCAGTGCCCGCGCTTTTTTTGCCTGTCGGATGGCTTCTTTCATAAAACGCTCCTGTTCTGTCAAAAGATTTTCCTCCTGATCGTTGTTGCTCTTTTCAAATCAGTATAGTAAAAGTCGGTTGCAAAATCAATGAGGAAAATTTAAAATAGAGTTCATACGTCCGGCACTGCAAACTGTCGGATTACTCAACTTTCTAAAGACAGGAATGATAATTATGCCAGCAATTCATGGATTAAACAAAACAACCTTACTGGATTATCCAGGAAGGGTAGCCGCTACGATCTTTCTGGGAAGCTGCAACTTCCGCTGTCCGTTCTGCCAGAACAGTTCTCTTGTACTGCATCCGGCAGATGAACCAGTGATCCCGGAAGAAGAAGTACTCTCTTTCCTGAAAAAACGCCGCGGAATTCTGGACGGTGTCTGTATTTCCGGCGGAGAGCCTACCCTTGCTTCTGATCTGGAAGATTTTATCTGCAAAATACATGCCCTCGGGTATCCTGTCAAACTGGATACCAACGGAACTCGTCCTGACGTCTTGAAGCATCTGGCCGAAAGAGGACTGATTCAAAAGGCAGCCGTGGATATCAAGGCCTGTCCTGATAATTATCCTTCTCTCACAGGCATGATGCATCCGGATCTGACCGCCATTCAGGAAACAGTTTCTTTTCTGCTCCACGGAAATCTCGATTATGAATTTCGGACTACAGTTGTAAAGGAACTACATAATGAAAATGATTTTATACAGATCGGCCAATGGCTGAAAGGAGCCAAAGCCTACTATCTCCAGGCTTACAGAGACTCCGATGAAGTCCTGCAGCCTGGCTTCAGCAGTTATTCTCTTGAAGAGCTTGAACACTTCCGCAAAATTTTACTGACGACCATCCCGCTTGTTGAAATCCGGGGTATCGATTAAACGATACCAATATCCACCTGTGCCTCCCGGGATCTGAATATGTCTGCTTTCTTTGAAATATGGGAAGCCAAACATATTTGCCATGAAGCGCTCCTGTTGATCATACGCCCCAGGGATGCCAAGAACCATCTGACCACATTTATTTCTGCACAAAAGAAGATGTCCGAAATTATAAGAGCCATACTGTACGAAGCGATTATTTCGAAGCATACAGGCCCTTCGCCCAAGATGACACAGATCCTGTGGTGAGATCTTACGGCAGTCACTCAGCTCCCCGTCAGAAAAAGCATCGCAGGGAGTCCCCGGAAGAGGACACGATGGGTGTGGTTTATCATGTTCATGAAGCATTTCCTCAGAAACCAGATCTGAAGCATCTGATTCCTGCACAGACTGCGAGTGCAGTTCCTGCTGTGTTGTTTCTTCCTTCTGTACATTTTCTGCCTGCTCCGTCCGGTCATCCCTATCTTGCTCAAGTGCCTCTGTCTTTGATTCTGCAATTTCTTCTTCAGAGCTTCTCTCTGTCTCCGACAGATCTGGCTGCGTTTCCGGTATCATCTTTTTCTCCACCACTCGGAAGTTTCCCGGCCGGATCATCTGATCATCCCATTCAGTTCCAAAAAATCCACCCTGCTCTGTTACAAAAATCATTCCCCCCATTTCATCCAGAGATTTTCCACTGTCTCCCATATTCCCTGCAGATATTTCCAGAATGCACTCCACCTTACCTTCTCCCGTTACACAGCCTCCAAGAAGAATTCCGTCCAGCAGCCCCCTGTTCCGTACAAATCCATAAACACTGCATGTGGACTCCGGCATCAATCCCGGACACTGCAGATGCAGTTCGATTCTGCAGATCTCACCCCGTACTTCTATTTTTACAAATCCACAGTTGCTTCCCTTCTTCTCTTTCTGGTATTCATATACATAAGCCACAAAACGTCGGTACTCAGCCAAGCAGCTTCCTCCCGTTTTTTTCATATCACTTATATATATGCAAAAAATCCCGGAAGATCACTCTTCCAGGATATTGTTTTCTCTCCACATATAGAATGCTGACCGAATCCATTTCTTCAAAGCAGTACGCATCTCTTCTTTCAGCTGATTTTTTCCTTCAGCCGATGCAATGCAACCTGGTAGTGAAGGATAGAATCCTGTATACTTTTCATTTTCTTTCAGGGTTTCATAAGGTGTTTCCCAGAATATCTCAAAGAATTCCTTTTCATCTATGATACCTTCTTCGAGCATCCTGCACATACCATCTACTCCTTTGTGATACAGAGGAAGTTTCTGTTCTCTTCCTGTAACCGAATCCTTAATCCGGTATTTTTCCTGAATCTCACCACTGCAAAACCAGCTGTCATAAATCCGCTGAAATTTTTCGGCATCCAGTCCGTATTCCTTTTTCATGATCTCTGCATATCGAACGGACCGCTTCATAGAGTCCGCATTGTTCTGTGCAATAATGCAAAGGAGTGTCACTGCTTTTATCCAATCTTTATCCATATTTTCCTCATTCATCCTTCCAGTATTTCCTGATCATATTTTTTGTCTACTGCGATATCTGATTGCAAATGTTTCCTTATCACGAAACATTATACCTAAAATCTTCTCTATCATCAATACATAGAACTTTCTTTATTGCGAAATATTAGGATATGGAGAAAATATGATACAGAAGATCAGAATGGATATGAGTATTGGCAGCAACATTCAGAAAAGGCGCTACCAATGTAAACTCAAACAGGATCAGGTCATTGCAAAAATGAATCTGATGGGTATTCCGATCTCCAAGAGCAGTTATGCCAAGATTGAAACCAATCGTATGAATATCAAAGTCAGCGAACTGGTTGCTCTGGCCAAGATTCTGGACTGTGAAGTAGGAGACTTTTTCAAAGATTTAAAATAAAATTTCATCTGTCATTTGTTGTTATATTTTCGTTGCCTGTAGTACAAATTGCACTACAGTTTTTTTATTTTAAGCAAAAATACTCTTTATCTCTGCGAATTCACACTTGGGCTCATGGCAATGCTTCTGCTTCTGAATCTCTATCTTTCACAGGAAATGTTCCATATGTTGAAGCGCATGTACAAATCAATTGTGTGCGAAGGTGTGGAAACAGAAGTAATCGCTGATTTCCTTAAAAATGAAGGATGTAATGAGATTCAGGGATTCCTTTATTATCGTCCAATGTGTATTGGAGATTTCGAGACGGTTATGCATATGCAGAAGGCTATATAGCAAATATCACTCTTTATTTTATAATGAAAATGTCAAACAAGTCTTTTCAATTTAATTTGTTTGAATCCTGTAAACAAAATATACTATATAATAATTTAAATCAATGAAAAAACTTTTTGCAATTTTTTTGAAAAAGCCTGTTGACATTTCCATATCTCTATAATATAATATGTCTTGCGTTGAACGACGAAACAAAAACAAATAACGAAGTGTGGCTCAGTTTGGTAGAGCGCTGCGTTCGGGACGCAGAGGCCGCAGGTTCAAATCCTGTCACTTCGACTACTTGGCAGGGGCGCCGAAATTCTTGGAAATCAAGAGTTTCGGTGTTTTTTTGCGTTTAAAAAGAGATTCCGGAAAATGGGCGTGAAATCAACGGCCACGAATTTAGTCACGAATCCCAGTCAGCTTATTCAGCGTGGCCTGGCGCATTCTTTCTCTTGCAAGTAAGCATAAAATAGATTATATTTATAAATAGGATATTTATTTAACAAGCATAAAGAAAAAACGTCTGCCCCAAGCAGACGAAACAGGAGTCTTCTTATGATCGATGTAAAAAGTATCAGTACGCACTGTACAAGAACAGAATTTGTCGGAACAACCGTCCTGGATACGATCGGACTGGTGATTTCCGGTATTGATGATACATTATTAAAAGAAATGAATGTTGGAATGAAATACCACGCCCTTGGACTTTTCAGTTCCCGAACCGGTGCTGCCGGACAGATCACAGCAATCGATGATGCCGTAAAAGCAACCAACACCGAAGTTCTTTCCATTGAGTTTCCACGAGACACCAAAGGTTGGGGTGGTCATGGAAACTATATTGTAATCGGCGGCAACGATGTTTCAGATGTACGTCATGCAATCGAGCTTGGCCTCGAACTTACAAAGAAAAATGCAGGAGAGCTTTATATCAGCGAATCCGGTCATCTGGAATTCACTTATTCCGCAAGCGCGGGAGCTGCACTGCAGAAAGCATTTCATGCCGTACCAGGCGAGGCCTTCGGCTTCATGGCAGGATCTCCTGCTGCAATTGGTCTTGTAATGGCCGATACCGCTATGAAAGCATCTGCCGTAAATATCACCTGTTATATGACGCCAAGTATCGGAACCAGTCACTCTAACGAAGTGATTCTCGGTATCTCCGGCGATGCCAGTGCTGTTAAAGCAGCGGTACTGGAAGCCCGTCAGGTTGGACTGGAACTTCTGATCGGCATGGGCAGCTATCCGGAAATCCCAGGAACTCCATATCTGTGATACTCAACAATATATTTTCAGTCAAAAAAGCTGTCTGGTCAAACCAGACAGCTCTTTTTATTATTCTTATATTTAATTTAACTGGTATACATCCGCATACTGTAATCCAAAACTCAGTGCCTCACTGTGACTGCTGCAGTAAATGTCAACATGGCCATAAGGAGTTCCGAGATCTTCTACTGTATAAACATTTCCATTGATCAGAAGTTTGGTTCCAAACGGTACCCCTGCCATTGCAACAGTACGTCCTGCCACTGGTGTTGTACCACTTGCGGTTGCATTTCCGGCTGTTCCGCAGCACTGTGCGCAGTTACAGTATCCTGTCAGTTTAAAATTACCAAGGTAAGTTCCCTGACTGGAAGAGCTGGTCTCTGAAGAACTTGTATCAGAAGAACTACTGCTCGTCTCTTCAGCTGTTGCACTGTCTGAAGATGTATCTTCGGAGTAATCACTGCTGTCCGTTGAAGATGTATCCTCTGTATATGTGGTATCTTCACTGCCGGAAGAAGTATCCTGTGCTTCTGAAGTATATCCAGATTCATCCACTACATCTGTTTCTTCATCTGTTTCTTCATCTGTATTTTCATTAAAATAAAATTTCTCAACCTCCGCAATTACTTCCGAGAGTTTACTTTTTCCGAATCTCTCACTGTATGAAGGAATTGTCATATTAAGATAATCTCTCGCAATATCATCCGGCTCATAACTGTCTTTTAACGGATTTATCAGATAAGCGGCAATGCTTACATCTGAAACTTTGTTAAAAATCATGTCAAAATCCGAGTCATCAAAAGCTGCCTGTGACGGAGCTTCTTTTTCCTCTGAATAATTTTCAACAGCAGATGTAAGATGCAATTCATTTTTCCAGTCAAACAGCGCGATATGCGGTATTTTCTTTTCGATTTTTTTATAAATATCTATAAGAAAATCTCCATCTGTCTCATCATTTTTTAGTATGCTTATCGTCTCAAAAGTTCCATCTGTCTCATAACTTAAACTCAGCCCTAAAAACAGATACTCGTTTAAACTATCGCTCTCATCTTCAAGCGAAACTGCCGATATATCATCAAAAACAAATGCCATCTGACCGCCGTTTTTCTTTTTATTCTTTTTTTTCTGTACACCTGAGTTTGACCACTCGTCTCCAAAAAATGAAACTCCCACAACATCAGGTGAATTTTTTATAAGTTCCTTCGCAAATTTTTCAACCTCCGCTTTCTTTTTTAAGAACTTAAAGTTCATAGGTTTTATGACAATACTGCTTCTTGTATCCATATCAAATTTGTTGACAAGTGACTTTAATTCAAGTTTTTTTACCCACTCAAAAGCCTCAGGCGTAAAAATATTTTCAAGTTTTGCATCCGCAATATTATAATCCAACTCACAATCCGTCTTTATTGTCGCAAGTTTTTTACTGAGAAAAGCCATATCTTTTCCTGCTCTCAAAAGCTCTCTTGCTCTCTTTGGTTCAACCTCCTCAATATGTTCGTATGCCTGTTCAACGCTTGGAAAAGCTTTAAGTATCTTTACCGCTGTCTTTTCCCCAACACCTGCAACTCCTGGAATATTATCAGCAGTATCTCCCATAAGACCTTTCATATCTATAATCTGAACCGGTGTCACACCGTATTTTTCTATTACATCCTCTGTGTGATATTCCTCTACCTCAGAACCGCCTTTTTTTGTCTTGGGAATACTTATCTTTATATTCTCTGACGCCAATTGAAGTAAATCTCTGTCACCTGATACAAGTGTAACTTCTTTTCCCTGTGCTTCTGCCGTTTTTGCAATAGTTCCAAGTATATCGTCTGCCTCAAAACCGGGTCTTTTTACTATTGTTATTCCCATAGCCTCAAGAACCTGCTGGATTATCGGAACCTGCTGTCTTAATTCCTCGGGCATCGGCTTTCTTGTCCCCTTATATTCCTTAAACATTTCATGCCTGAACGTAGGTTTTTTTACATCAAATGCAACCGTAAGATATTCCGGCTTTTCTGTATCCAAAATTTTAAACATGATATTTAAAAATCCATATACAGCGTTTGTATGCATTCCCTCCGAATTTGTCAAATCAGGCACTCCGTAAAATGCCCTGTTTAAGATACTGTGTCCATCTATTAAAACTATCTTTTCACTCATTATAAAATTTCCCTTCTTAGTTCTTATCATAAATCACAAATGTTAATTATCACGCATCAATTGAGGGCAAAATGCCTTTTGACCCCAATATCTCAATATACAAGAATAATGCCAATACAGATAAATATAAAAAGAAGAATTTTCTCCAATAAAACAATGCGCCATTTAAACAGATAAGATTTAGCACTATTTATTTTTTCCTGCGAATCAATCTTTGTCTTTCCCTTAAGATTATCACTGTCAAGTATTCTCATTCCCATTATAAGTGTATAATATACATCATACTCTTCCTTACACTCGTCGCAGCTTTCCAAATGCTCAATAAAAGTACCCAGTTCTTTGACATCCATATCATCGTTTATGAAATCAATAATCCTTTTTTGTACCTGCTTACATGTCATCTTCTTTTTTCTATCTGTCCTGAGACCATGTAATATGACTTCCATCGTTCTCCTTTCTTACAAGTATCTTTGACGGAATCTGCTCTTTAAGTTCCGATACATGCGAAATAACCCCTACCGTTCTGCTGCTTCCTGCAAGTTCAAGAAGTATTCTGACTGCCTTGTCTCTCACATCATCACTTAATGAGCCAAATCCCTCATCAATAAACATTGTATCAATATTAGTTTTACCTGATTTATTTTGAACAATATCTGACATTCCGAGTGCCATTGCAAGAGAAGCCATAAATGTTTCACCACCTGAAAGTGAGTGTGCATCCCTTACCTTTCCTGTCACAGGACTATAAACATCAAGTTCAAGTCCTGTCTCACCGGCAGTTGAAAATGAAATGTCTCTGCATCTCAACAAAAAATTATTTGATGTCATTACCGCAAGTCTTTTGTTTGCATATGATATTACCATATTGAAATATTGTCTCAATACAAAAGTCTGAAAATGTATTTTTTTATTATTTGCAGCATTGTTAAGTGAGGCTATAACTCTGTATTTTTTATCTAACTCACCTCTGTCACGCAACAAATTGACTATTTTTTTCTTTACAGAGACATTGTTTCCAAGCTTTGAAATTATATCTTCGTTTTCCTTGTTTAACTGCTTAACTCTAACCTGCATTTCCAATTTTGCCTGCAAAAGTTCTTCCGTATCTATTATACTCTCATCTGCCAGCATGTCATTTAACACTGCTATTTCCGATTTCAGCCTGTTGAGTTCATCACGGTATTTCTCAATCTGTTCTTCAATCAATGTTATCTGTTCATCTTCTAAAATACTTTCTTTATATGAATCTATACTATCAAAACCTTTTTTGTTAAGCATATTTTCAAAATTCTTATACTCTTTTGCAAACTCATTTTCATCTGTCTCTAACTGTTTTTTTGTTTCCGCTATTTTTCCTTTTAACAGACTCTTTGTTTTGTCGCACTCCGCTGTTAAATCATCAATTTCCTGTTTTTCAGTCTCGATTTCTTCAATTTCTTTTTCAAGATTTTCAAGCATTTTTTTTGCTTCTTCGGAATTATTATATGATAAGCTTTTACCTAATGTATCAATTTGCGCTAAAATACCTCCCACATAGACCGATTGTTCATTCAGCCTGTCACCGTTTTTCACTATTTCCTTTTCCAATGCCGCAAGTCTTGTTTCAAGTTTTTCTCTTGTCTTATAACATTCTTCCTTTTGAACTATCTTTTTCTTTGCAATATCAATATTTTTTTCAACACCATTCAGTTTTTCTTTTGCATCAGAAAGTTTATTTTCCAATTCTTTTTCTGCTTTATCAAAATCTAAAATTTGCGTATCTGATTGTTTATTTTCCTTATAATATCCTTTTATAAATTCAGATTTTAAAATCTCAGTCTTTCTCCTGATCTCCTCGTACTCTGCCTGCTTTTCGTTTTTTTCTCTCTCAAGCCTGTTCTCTCTTAATTTCGCCTTGTCTAAATCATCTTTTGTAACTGTGTCTTCAGTCATCTTAGCTGGATTTATATGTTCCAATGCTCCACATACCGGACATGGTTTTCCGTTTTCTAACTTAGCAGCAAGAATAGCTGCCTGTGCCGTTACATACCTGTCACTTATCTGCTCAAATGTCTTTCTTGCATTTTTCCACTCAATATATTTAGCACTATAGTCATTTTCAATATTCTTAAGACTGTCGTTTTCAGTCAGATACATTTTTAATGTCTTTTGAAGCTGCGAAATTTCATCTGTGTTTTTAAGAATTTTTTCCTTATCATTTTCATACTGACTAAATACTATTTCAATTTCCTTTAACTCATGCAGTTTTTCCTCTGTTTTCTCTCTTGACAAAAGATATTCTTCATTCTGCTTTTTTAATTCCAAAACCTGATTTCT
>OGQG01001718.1_pt1 | contig 15273 bp, 11 predicted proteins | sample 1553201 | NCBI WGS metagenome assembly OGQG01 (sample SAMEA2579925, study PRJEB22360) | human gut metagenome | biome: human gut; feature: human-associated habitat; material: faeces | place: Denmark | collected 2008/2010
AGATTCATATACCATATTTCGATAAACTTGTAAAAAACTTGTATATTTTGAATAAAAAGCTTGAAAAACTTCAAATCTTTTAGTAGAATATACCCATAAGCACTTGAGCAGATCAAGAATAAATTGTATTGGAGGATAATAGCATGAAAGTTTACACAACAGACAGAATTCGAAATGTCGTGCTCCTTGGGCATGGAGGCTCGGGCAAAACCAGTCTGGTTGAAGCCATGGCGTATCTTGGCGGTATCACAAGCAGACTGGGAAATGTGACGGACGGTAATACCATCAGTGACTTTGACAAAGAAGAGATCAAGAGAAAATTCTCGATCAGCACTTCTTTAGTACCGATCGCCTGGGGCGATGTAAAGGTGAACATTCTGGATGCACCTGGTTATTTTGATTTTGTAGGAGAAGCAGAAGAAGCAGCAGCGGCAGCAGATGCAGCCGTGATCGTTGTAAACGGAAAGAACGGCGTAGAAGTTGGTACTTTGAAGGCATGGGCTCTGTGTGAGAAATACAGTCTCCCACGCATGATTTTTATCACAAATATGGATTTTGACAATGCAAGTTTCCGAAAGATCACCGAAGATCTGACGGAACAGTTCGGAAAGAAGATCGCACCGATCCACTTCCCGATCCGTGAGAATGAGAAATTTACAGGATATGTCAACGTAGTAAAGAAAGCAGGAAGAAAATGGCTGGAAAAAGGCCAGAAAGAAGAATGTCCGATTCCTGAATATCTGGATGAATATCTTGAAAAATATAGAGAAACTTTGCTGGAAGCAGTTGCAGAGACAAGCGAGGAGTTTATGGATCGCTATTTTGCAGGAGAAGAGTTCTCCGTGCATGAGATCATGATGGCACTGACACAGAACGTTTCCAGCGGCGATATCGTTCCGGTAGCGATGGGCTCACCGGTTCAGCTCCGCGGCGTGGCAAATCTTTTAGATGACATTGTTCAGTATTTCCCAAGTCCGGACAAACGCAGTGTAGCCGGCATCAATACAAAGACAAACGAGATTTTTGAAGCAAATTATGATTTTGCAAAAGCAAAATCCGCCCAGGTATTTAAGACGATCGTCGATCCGTTCATCGGAAAATATTCTATGATCAAAGTGAAATCCGGCGTTATCAAGAGTGATGATGTCATTTTCAATATTGACAAAGATGCAGAACAGAAGCTGAATAAGCTGTATGTATTTGAAGGAAGCAAACCGATCGAGATTCCGGAGCTTCATGCCGGAGACATCGGGGCGATCGCCAAACTCGACAAGGCACGTACCGGCGATACCCTTTCTACTAAGGCAACACCGATCCGTTACGGCAAGATCGAAGTTTCCATTCCATATACTTACAAACGCTACCGTGCAAAAAACAAAGGGGACGAGGATAAAGTAGCTCAGGCACTTCAGAAGATCTCCCACGAAGATCTGACAATGAAAGTGGTCAATGATTCTGAGAACCGTCAGACACTGCTCTATGGTATGGGAGACCAGCATCTTGAGATGATTCAGAGCGAATTGCTCACGAAGTACAAGATCGAGATTGAACTGGAAAGACCAAAGGTTGCATTCCGTGAGACGATCCGCAAGAGTGCCGATGTGGAAGCTAAATACAAAAAGCAGTCCGGCGGACATGGACAGTATGGTCACGTCAAGATGCGTTTTGAGCCGCTGGGAGATCTGGAAACACCTTATGCATTCGAACAGGAAGTGGTCGGCGGAGCCGTTCCGAAGAACTACTTCCCGGCTGTAGAAAAAGGTGTCCAGGAAGCTGTATTAAAGGGACCTCTGGCAGGTTACCCGGTTGTCGGTGTAAAAGCCATTCTTTATGATGGCTCCTACCATCCGGTTGACTCTTCTGAAATGGCATTCAAAACCGCATCCATTCAGGCATTTAAAAAAGGATTCCTTGAAGCATCACCAGTACTGCTGGAGCCGATCGCATCTTTGAAAGTCACCGTTCCGGATAAATTTACCGGAGACGTGATGGGTGATCTGAACAAACGCCGTGGCCGTGTGCTTGGCATGAATCCAGATCACAAAGGCAATCAGATCGTAGAAGCAGACATCCCGATGATGGAGCTTTACGGCTACTGCACAACGTTACGTTCCATGACAGGTGGAAGCGGCGATTTCGCATATGAGTTTGCACGCTATGAGCAGGCACCGAAAGATATCATGGATAAGGAGATCGCTGCAAGAGCGGGAGAAGAGTAGGATTCTTACTGCACGACCGCATCGATATCATCGGAGGCGGCAGTGAGGCGTTCAATTTGAATAACCAGCTTGTGGGGCAGGCAGGTGACCGGATATCCGGTATCCGACACCATGCCTCTCTGCTGGCAGATTTTGTCCGGGCAGTCGGCATCTTTGATGCCGATTGCCCCTTTTTCTACCCGGATCAGGTTGTAGCCGCCATCCGAAGCCTCCACCTGAAATTCATAAGGACTGGCAACATCGGTCAGTGACACTTCGCGGATCAGCTTACCGTCCTGATAAATACGGGCGATCTCGCCCTGTTCGTTGTGGCTGTTCAAAAAAAAGACAGCCACAAGCGACAGGACAAGAAGGAGGGCAACTACCAGAAATAACAACATACTTTTCTTTTTTTGGGACATTACTCTGTCATCTCCAAATCTTCGGCATCTGTCTCATTTTCCGTGATTTCTTCGGTATCGTACGCTTCCTCATCCATCTCGGTATCTTCTTCATAGTACTCATCCTCAGAAACTTCGGTAACGGTTGCATTCTGCATCAGAAAATCCATGACTTTATTATAGAGGATGGTATTTACTGTCTCGTCTTTGGTGTAATCTTCTTCATATTCTTCTGCGGAAGTGTAGCCGCTCTCCTCATAGACGGAGTTGACGTAGTCGGTGTATTCATCATCCGAAACGGTGATATTTTCCTTTTCTGCGATCGCGGTCGTCAGCATTTCCGTATAAACCATTTCTTCTACGGCACTCTTGACGTCATCTTCGGAGCCTGCAATGTCAGAGACATCGATACCAAACATATCTGCAAGAATCTGGTTGTTGGCATCATATTCTTCTTTGCATTTATCGTAGAGATCCTGCGGATAACCGGAAACTTTGGAATTTTCAAGGATCTGGGAGAGCAGATCATTCTGGGCCGTCTCGGTGTTTGTCTCATCATAATATTCTTCCAGCTCTTTTCTGACACCGGCACGGTATTCATCAACGGTATCATAGTCGGTGTACTTCTTGCAGTAATCGTCATTCAGTTCCGGAACGTTGATCTCCTGCACCGCATTGACCGTTACTTTGAAATCTGCATCTTTTCCGGCGTAATCACCATCGTAATCATCCGAGAGCGTGATTATAAATTCCAGTGTATCGCCGGCTTTTGCACCGATCAGATGTTCTTCGAACTCTGGCTGGAAATCCTCCGAACCGATCACCAGATCGTAGTCGGTATCCGAATCCCATGCTTCTCCGTCAATGCTTCCGTCGAAGTCAATGTTTACCTGATCGCCGTCTTTTGCGGCACGGTCTACATCCGTATACTCCGCATTTTCATCCAGGGCACTTTCAATCTCAGCCTCCACATCGTCATCGGTTACTTCCGTTTTTACTTTGGTGACGCTCAGACCTTTGTATTCGCCAAGTGTCAGGTATTTGGCATAAGTGCCCCTGGAAGAACACCCTGCCAGAAATGTCATGGTCATTGCTGCAATGGCAGCTGTTGCAACTTTCTTTTTCATAGTTAAATTATTCCTTTCGACTGTATTAAAATGGATGCGGATCGCAGTTGCCGATCCTATGATTGTGTCTTATTATAACATGGATTTGTGAAAAAGTTGTGTTATTGTAAAAAAAATGCTTTTACTATTGTGAACATTATGTTATAATCTAATTAAATTTCCGCGTAAGCGAAGATAAGGAGGCGATAATATGAAACATATTCAGACATTAAATACCAAAAGTCTGCAGAACACAGTAAAGAAAGGCGGATGCGGCGAATGTCAGACATCTTGCCAGTCCGCATGTAAGACATCCTGCACCGTAGGAAATCAGAGCTGCGAAAGCAATAAATAATAACAGGACATACAAGCAAGCAGCGGGCATCTTGCTCGCTGTTTCTTAGCGTCTGGAGAACTGAAAGGGGATTACGGGTTGATCCATCAATATAAAAGCAACGGCTTTAACATCGTTATGGATGTAAACAGCGGTTCCGTACATATCGTAGATGATGTGGTGTACGATGTACTGCCATACCTCGAAAAAAAAGAATCAAAAGAAGAGATCTTAAAAGCACTTGCGAACAGCTATGCTCCGGCAGAGATCGAAGAAGCACTGGAAGAATGTCATGAACTGGAAGAAGCCGGGGCACTGTTTACCGAAGATATCTATGAAAATGCAATCGACGCATTTAAAAACCGTCCGACTGTTGTGAAGGCACTCTGCCTGCACATTGCTCACGACTGTAACCTCGCCTGTCGTTACTGCTTTGCAGAAGAAGGTGAGTATCATGGCCGTCGTGCCCTGATGAGCTACGAAGTCGGCAAAAAAGCACTGGATTTCCTGATCGCAAATTCCGGAAGCAGAAGAAATCTGGAAGTGGATTTCTTTGGAGGAGAGCCACTTATGAACTGGCAGGTTGTCAAAGACCTGGTAGCATACGGAAGAGAGCAGGAAAAGCTTCATGACAAGCACTTCCGTTTTACTGTAACTACGAATGGTGTACTTCTGAATGATGATATCCAGGAGTTTATCAATAAAGAAATGGACAATGTAGTCATCAGTCTTGACGGACGTAAAGAAGTCAATGACAGAATGCGTCCGTTCAGAAATGGAAAGGGAAGCTATGATCTGATCGTACCGAAGTTCCAGAAGCTTGCTGATTCACGTAATCAGGAGCGCTACTATATCCGCGGAACATTTACCAGAAACAATCTGGATTTTTCAGAGGATGTAAAGCATTTTGCAGAGCTTGGCTTCAAGCAGATGTCGATCGAACCGGTTGTCGGGGATGAATCTGATCCGTATGCAATCCGTGAAGAAGATCTTCCGCAGATCTTTGATGAGTATGACAAGCTTGCAAGATATATCATTGAGAAAGACAAAAAGGGAGAAGGATTCAATTTCTTCCACTTTATGATCGACCTGGAAGGAGGACCTTGTCTGTACAAACGTCTGTCCGGATGTGGTTCGGGAACAGAATACCTTGCTGTTACACCATGGGGAGATTTCTATCCGTGTCATCAGTTTGTAGGTGATGAAAATTTCCTGATGGGAAATGTAAACGAAGGAATTACAAGACCGGAGATCGCAGATGAGTTCCGTTGCTGCAATGTATATACCAAAGAAAAATGCAAGAAATGTTTTGCAAGATTCTACTGCAGTGGCGGGTGTATGGCAAACGCATACAAGTATGCAGACGGATTAAATGATTCTTATGATCTGGGCTGTGAGATGGAACGTAAGCGCGTGGAATGCGCGATTATGATAAAGGCTGCAATGGCAGACGAAAACTAAGAAAGGGACTTGGACATGAAGAAGAGTAAAGGAATAGTAAGCCTTGTTCTGATTGCTGCACTTTTAGGACTTCTTGGATTTACCTGCTGGCAGGGATTTGGTTCCTCCCACACAGGTTCTGCAAGAAATATCAATCTTGGTCTTGACCTTGCAGGTGGTGTCAGCATCACTTATCAGGCAAAAGACAAGAATCCTTCCGCAGAAGATATGAAGGATACCATCTACAAGCTGCAGAAGCGTGTAGAGCAGTACAGCACAGAGGCGAGTGTATATCAGGAAGGGGACGACCGGATCAATATTGAGATCCCGGGCGTATCAGATGCGAATAAGGTACTGGAAGAACTTGGAAAACCTGGATCACTGGTGTTCCAGGATGCAGATGGCAACACCGTTCTTGAAGGAACAGATGTTAAAAATGCAGAGGCCCAGACGCAGGAAAACTCTACGACTAAGAATAAAGAATATGTAGTTGCCCTGCAGCTTACCAAAGAAGGAACAACCAAATTTGCAGAAGCAACAGCAGCAAATGTAGGAAAACAGATTTCCATTATTTATGATGGACAGACAATCAGTTCACCAAGAGTTAATCAGGCGATCGAAGGCGGAGAAGCCGTTATCACAGGGATGTCAAGCTATGAAGAAGCAGACAATCTTGCAGCTACCATCCGAATCGGTGGACTTTCTCTGGAACTGGAAGAACTTCGCTCTAATGTAGTAGCTGCACAGCTCGGAGAAGAAGCAATCAGCACAAGCTTAATGGCTGGTGCCATCGGACTTGCCATCATCTTCGTATTTATGTGCTTCGTATATCTGCTTCCGGGACTTGCAGCAGGTCTTGCACTTCTGATCTATACAGGACTGATCCTGGTGCTTTTAAATGCATTCAATATCACTCTTACCCTTCCGGGTATTGCAGGTATTATTCTTGGAATCGGTATGGCGGTGGATGCCAACGTTATCATTTTCGCCCGTGTGCGTGAAGAAGTGACAACAGGTATCAGTGTTAAGACTTCCCTGAAGAATGGTTTCCACAAAGCAATGTCTGCGATCGTTGACGGTAACGTAACAACTCTGATCGCTGCAGCTATTCTCTGGTTCAAGGGTTCAGGTTCTGTAAAAGGATTTGCACAGACACTGGCACTTGGTATTGTTGTGTCAATGTTTACGGCACTTGTTATTACCAGGATCATCATTTTCTCTCTGTATGCGATTGGTCTTCGTGATGTGAAATTTTATGCGAAGAAATTCAAGAAAGAAAGAAAAATTATCGACTTCCTCGGAAAGAAAGCCATTTTCTTTGCAATATCAATTGCTGTGATCGCAGCAGGTTTTGTGACAATGGGAGTCCAGTCGGGAAAAGGTGAAGGTGCGCTGAACTACAGCCTGGAATTCAAGGGCGGTACGGCTACAACCGTAACATTTGATAAAGATTACTCGATCAAAGAGATTGATTCAAAGATCGTTCCGGTTGTAGAAGATGTGACCGGAGATCACAATGTACAGGCACAGAAAGTAAAAGACAGCAATCAGATCATCATCAAGACACAGACGCTGAATCTTGACGAAAGAGAAGCACTTAACAATGCGCTTGCTGATAAATTTGGTGTAGACACATCGACAATTACAGCAGAAAATATCAGTTCTACGGTAAGCTCCGAGATGAGACAGGATGCGATCATTGCAGTTATCATTTCAGCGATCTGTATGCTGATCTATATCTGGTTCCGGTTCAAAGATGTACGTTTCGCATCAAGTGCGGTTCTTGCTCTTTTACACGATTTGTTATTTGTGCTTACATTCTATGCACTTGCAAGAACATCTGTCGGTAATACATTTATCGCATGTATGCTGACAATCCTTGGATATTCTATCAATGCGACGATCGTTATTTTCGACCGTATCCGTGAAGAGCTTCGGGTCATGAAGAGAAACGATGATCTGAAAGCGCTTGTAAACAGAAGTATCACTTATACACTGACAAGAAGTATTTACACAACATTTACTACATTTGTCATGGTAGCGGTTCTTTATATCATGGGTGTAAGCTCTATTAAAGAATTTGCAGCACCTCTTATGGTTGGTATTGCAGGTGGCGGATATTCATCTGTATGTATCACCGGTGCATTATGGTATGTAATGAAAACAAAAATCGGCGGCAAAAAAGCAGCGAAAAAGAAATAACTGACAGAAAATGAGGTGTCGGAGGAGAATCCTCCGGCATCTTTGTATTATCTGACTACCAAAGAAAGGAAAAGAGAAAATGGAGAACTGGGTACTTCTGAGAAAAGGAGCGGATTTTCAGCATATCAGTGAGAAATTCCATATCAGTCCGCGAGTGGCTTCCCTGATAAGAAACCGGGATGTGATCGGGGATGATGCAATCGAGAAATATTTAAACGGTACGATCGCCGATCTGTACGATGGAATGCTGATGAAGGATATGGACAAGGCAGTAGCGGTTCTTGGAGAAAAGATAAAAGAAAATGCAAAAATCAGGATCATCGGAGACTATGATATTGATGGAATCCAGTCGACCTATATTCTTCTGGAGGGATTCCGGATGCTCGGAGCTGATGTGGACAGTGACATTCCAGATCGTATGAAGGACGGGTATGGTCTGAACCGGAACCTGATCGACCGGGCGCTGGAGGCCGACGTGGATACGATCATTACCTGTGATAACGGGATTGCGGCGGCAGAGGAGATCGCCTATGCAAAAAGTATGGGAATGACGATTGTGGTGACGGATCATCATGAGGTCCCGTATACGGAAATTGGTGCGGGACGAAGATATATTCTGCCGGAGGCAGATGCGGTTGTGGATCCGAAGCAGGAGGACTGTACTTATCCGTTCAAAGGGCTGTGCGGGGCTGCGGTTGCTTACAAGCTGGTGGAGGCTCTGATGGAAGCCATGGGAAAAGATGCGGAAGATGCAGATTATCTGATGGAAAATGTGGCAATCGCAACGATTGGTGATGTTATGGATCTGGTGGACGAAAACCGTATTTTCGTTAAACAGGGACTGGATATGTTGAAACGGACGGAGAATCTGGGACTGAAGGCGCTGATGGGATGTACTGGTGTGAATGTAGATAAGCTGTCTCCATATCACATTGGATTTGTGATCGGTCCGTGTATGAATGCCAGTGGAAGACTGGATACAGCAAAGCGTGCCCTGGAGCTTCTGGAGGCAAAGAAAGTGGCGGATCTGCTGGCAGGTGATCTGAAAGCACTCAATGACAGCCGGAAGGATATGACGGCGCAGGCGGTAGAAGAGGCGTTTATCCAGGTGGAGAACAGTGAACTTAAGGATGCAGACGTGCTGGTGGTCTACCTGCCGGAATGTCATGAAAGCCTTGCCGGGATCGTGGCAGGAAGGATCCGGGAAAAATATTACCGTCCGGTCTTTGTGCTGACGAAGGGCACGGAAGGTTTAAAGGGCTCAGGAAGATCGATCGAGACCTGGCACATGTATGAAGGACTGAACCGGGTAAAGCATCTGTTGTCAAAATTTGGCGGGCATAAGATGGCGGCAGGTCTCTCCATGCCGGAGGAGAATCTGGAACAGTTCCGTAAGGAGATTAACGAAAAATCCGGGATCACACCAGAGGATCTGAATGAAAAGATTGCCATAGATATGCAGCTCCCGTTTGAATGTGTCAATGAAAAATTTATCGGAGAGCTTGCGGTTCTGGAACCATTTGGTAAAGGAAATGCACGTCCGGTCTTTGCAGAAAGACAGGTACAGGTGGAAAGTGCGAGAATCCTTGGTAAGAATAAAAATGTGCTGAAGTTGCAGGTGAAGGATCTTCACGGTACAAGGATGGATGCCATGTATTTTGGGGATGTGAATACCTTTGTGGAATATGTGCGTGAAAAATTTGGAGATATTGCCTGTGGGTGTCTGCTGAGCGGACATGGGCATGGAATTGTTATGGCATTTACCTATTATCCTGATATCAATGAGTATCAGGGAGTCCGTACGCCACAGATTGTGATCCAAAATTATAAATAATTTGAAAAACAGCAATTTTATGCTATACTAATAGATATTGCATATATTTGTAGGTAAGGTGGAGAAGAAAGATGAAAAAACTTGAAGAATATGTTGTCAGCATTCCGGATTATCCGGAAAAAGGAATTATTTTCAGAGATGTAACCAGCATTCTTGAAGATCCGGAAGGGCTTCAGCTTTCCATTCGGGAATTGCAGGATAAGCTTGAAGGCATGGATTTCAACATCGTGATCGGACCGGAGTCCAGAGGATTTATTTTTGGAATGCCGATTGCATATAATCTGCAAAAAGCATTTGTGCCGATCCGTAAAAAAGGAAAGCTTCCTTGCGAGACAGCATCGATCAAGTATGATCTGGAATATGGAAGTGCAGAGATCGAGATCCACAAGCGTTCGATCAAACCGGGAGACAAGGTTGTGATCGTAGATGACCTGATGGCAACAGGCGGTACGGCAGAAGCAATGATCAAACTGATCGAAGGGCTTGGCGGTGAGGTTGTAGAAGTTCTCTGTCTGATCGAACTGATGGGATTAAAAGGACGGGAAAAACTGAAAGGATACAAAGTAGATTCCGTAATCCAGTATCCGGGAAACTAATGAGAAAGAAGGGAAGGCTATGGCAGACGATATCGGAATCCAGCAGGAGATGCTGATCGAACCAACACATAAAAAACTGGAGATCGTAGATGGTCATGCGGTAAAGGATGTGGAAGATTATCAGAATCCGGAACTGCTCTATAAAAGTCTGATCGAGCGAGTCAGAAAGTACCATCCTTCGGCGGACGTCTCTATGATCGAAAAAGCATATCACATTGCAAGAGATGCGCACAAAGGGCAGACACGGAAATCCGGAGAAGAGTATATTATCCATCCTCTGTGGGTAGGAATCATTCTGGCACAACTGGAGATGGACAAAGAGACGATCGTTGCCGGCATCCTTCATGATGTGGTAGAAGACACGGTGATGACGGACGAAGAAATCCGTCAGGAATTCGGAGATGAGGTGGCTCTTCTGGTAGACGGTGTCACAAAGCTGGGACAGCTTTCCTATTCAGCGGATAAGCTGGAGGTCCAAGCTGAGAATCTTCGTAAGATGTTCCTTGCGATGGCAAAAGATATCCGTGTTATCATCATCAAGCTTGCCGACCGTCTGCACAATATGCGTACCCTGCAGTATATGCGACCGGAGAAGCAGTTGGAAAAAGCAAAAGAAACCATGGATATCTATGCTCCGATCGCACAACGGCTTGGTATTTCCAAGATCAAGACAGAGCTTGATGACCTGGCGCTCAAATATTCCCAGCCGGAGGTTTTTAACGATCTGGTAAAGCAGATCAATGCAAGAAAAACGGAAAGGGAAGAATTTGTCCAGCAGATCGTGGACGAGGTTTCCACGCATATGAAGAATGCGAATATTGATGCAGAAGTGAACGGACGTGTGAAGCATTTCTTCAGCATTTATAAGAAGATGGTGAACCAGGATAAGACGGTGGATCAGATCTATGATCTGTTTGCAGTCCGTATTATCGTAGATTCTGTAAAAGACTGTTATGCGGCGCTTGGAGTTATCCATGAGATGTATACACCGGTACCGGGACGTTTTAAAGATTATATCGCAATGCCGAAGGCAAATATGTACCAGTCTCTGCATACGACTCTGATGAGTTCGATCGGTCAGCCGTTTGAGATCCAGATCCGTACAAAAGAGATGCATAAAACTGCTGAATACGGTATTGCGGCACACTGGAAATATAAAGAGTCTGAAGATGGAAAGAAGAGCGTTGAAGCGAAGGAAGAAGAGAAACTGAGCTGGCTTCGTCAGATCCTGGAATGGCAGCGAGACATGTCAGACAACCGGGAATTTCTTAATCTTCTGAAAGGAGACCTGGATCTATTTGCAGAGGATGTATACTGCTTTACACCGAACGGAGATGTCAAGAACCTGCCGAACGGTTCTACGCCGGTTGACTTTGCCTATGCGATCCATACTGCGGTTGGCAACAAGATGGTAGGTGCCAGAGTCAATGGCAAGCTGGTCAATATCGATTACAAGATCCAGAACGGGGATCGAATCGAGATCTTGACTTCGCAGAACTCCAAAGGACCGAGCCGTGACTGGCTGAGTATCGTCAAGAGTACCCAGGCGAAGAACAAGATCAACCAGTGGTTTAAGAAAGAATTCAAAGAAGAAAATATTGTACGTGGTAAGGAAATGCTCGCCACGTACTGTAAGGCAAAAGGATTTGTACTCTCGGATCTGATGAAACCGAAATATATGCAGATTGTGCAGGAAAAGTACGGCTTTAAGGACTGGGATTCGATCCTTGCAGCACTTGGACATGGCGGATTGAAGGAAGGGCAGATCGTCAACCGTCTTGCAGAAGAATACAGTAAGGATCACCGAAAAGAACTGACCGACGAAAGTGTTCTGGAAAAGGTTGCGGAAGCGGCAAAGAACAAGGTGCATATCACCAGATCCAAGAGTGGTATCGTGGTCAAGGGAATCGACGATATGGCAGTGCGTTTTTCCAGATGTTGCAATCCGGTGCCGGGAGATGAGATCGTTGGCTTTATCACCCGCGGACGCGGAATGTCGATCCACCGGACGGACTGTGTCAATATCATTCATCTGTCAGAAGCGGAAAGAGCGCGTCTGATCCCGGCAGAATGGGAAAAACCGGAGGAAGGTACAGATACCGGAAGCTATCTGGCTGAGATCAAGATGTATGCAAATGACAGGCAGGGACTTCTGATGGATATGTCTAAGGTGTTCACGGAGATGAATATTGATGTGAAGTCTATGAATGTAAGAACCAGCAAACAGGGAACAGCAACAATCGAAGCCGGATTTATTGTCCGGGGAAGAGAGGAGCTTGGAAAAGTGATTGGAAAGCTCCGGCAGATCGTCGGCGTGCTGGATATAGAACGAGCAGTGGGGTAAAAAGAAATGAAAATCGAAAAATTTGTAACAGGAATTATCAGTACCAATTGTTACATTGTTACTAATGAAGAAACAAAAGAGACCGTGATCGTTGATCCGGCAAACCTGTCAAAAGCGATGATCGGTTATATCGAAGAGGAAGAGCTTGTAATTAAGGCAATTCTTCTGACTCATGCGCATTTTGATCATATCATGGGAATCGATAAAGTGATCGACCGGTATGGTGAAATGCCGGTTTACGTAGAAGAATCTGATCTGGAGCTTCTTCACACACCGTCTATGAATGAGTCAACGGTATATACAAATGGCTATAGCTACCCGGGTGGAGACGTGATCCATGATGGAGATGTGCTTCATCTGATCGGAGAAGATTTCCGGGTGATCCATACACCGGGACATACCCAGGGCGGCGTATCCTACTATGTAGAAAAAGAGGGAGTACTTTTCAGTGGAGATACATTGTTCTGTTGTTCAGTCGGAAGAAGTGATTTTGCAACCAGCAGCACTTCTGCACTGATTCGTTCGATCAAGGAAAAGCTGTTCCTGCTTCCGGATGAAACAAAGGTATTCCCGGGACATATGGGCGCAACAACGATTGGCAACGAAAAAGTGAACAACCCGTATGTATAGAGGAGCAGAGAAATGATTCGAATCAGCTGTAAGAATGAACGTTTTACCTACGACATGTATCATATCGTAAAGTCATTTCTTCCTGATGCCGAGATCAGCCAGAAGGTAGATCCAGAACAGGAACTTCTGATCGAAATGACCGCAGAAGAGGAACCAGATCTGGAAGAGCAGGCATGTGATAAAAAGGTCCGGTGGACCTTTTTTCATTGCAGGGAGGCTGAAATCGCAGACATCAGCGAAAAAAGAGAACAAAAGCGTTATATCAATAAAAAATTATATCAGACCCTGGTCAAAAAGACCGGAGAAGAACATGCATGGGGGAATATGACAGGTGTCCGCCCCACAAAGATGATCATGGAAAGACTGGAAGAAGGTTCTTCTGAGGAAGAAATCATCCGGTATATGCATGATACCTATGTGGTAAGCGAGAAAAAAGCAATGCTAGGTATCGAGATTGCAAAGCGGGAAAAAGCCCAGCTTGACAAGCTGGATTATGAAAATGGATACAGTCTTTATATCGGAATTCCGTTCTGCCCGACAACCTGCAGTTACTGCTCCTTTACTTCTTATCCGGTTGCAAAATGGCAGGACCGGATGGATGAATATGTAGATGCACTTTTAAAAGAGCTTGCATTCATTGCAGAGGTTTCAAAAGAAAAGCATCTTAATGCGATTTATATGGGAGGCGGTACGCCGACAACCCTGAGTGCACAGCAGATGGATCGGGTTTTGAGTTTCCTGGAAGAACATTTTTCCTTTGAACATCTGAAAGAATATACGATCGAAGCCGGAAGACCGGACAGTATTACTGAGGACAAGCTGCGAGTGATCCGAAAGCATGGAGTTGGCAGAATTTCCATCAATCCACAGACCATGCAGCAGAAGACACTGGATGTGATCGGAAGACGTCACACAGTGGAAGATGTAGTCCGCATTTTCCATCTGGCAAGAGAACTGGGATTCGACAATATCAATATGGATCTGATCGCAGGTCTTCCGGGAGAACATCCGGAGGAGATGGAAGATACTCTTCGTCAGATCAAAGAGCTTGCACCGGATAGTTTGACGGTCCATGCACTTGCAATGAAACATGGTTCGAGACTGACACGCGAACGGGCTGCAAGCGCAGAAAAACAAAATTACAAACAGATGGCAAGAGAGCTGGAAGAGATGATCGATATGGCACGTAAGGCGGCCGGTGAAATGGGACTTTATCCGTATTATCTCTACAGACAGAAAAATATTGCAGGAAATTTTGAAAATGTAGGTTACGCAAAGGTTGACAAAGCGGGAATTTACAATATACTGATTATGGAGGAAAAACAGCCTATCATCGCACTGGGGGCAGGCGGTTCTTCCAAGCTGGTCTTTGACCATGGACAGAGAATTGAACGTGTGGAGAATGTAAAAGACGTTTCTAATTATATTTCCCGCATTGATGAGATGATCGAGAGAAAACGGACAGCAATAGCTACCTGGCTGTAGGATGTGGAGGTAACATTTTGGACACAGTACAAAAGACAGCGGCAGGTTCACAGCAGAGGATCCTGGAATTTGACCTTGCTTCTGAACTGCATCATGGAATGCTGGTAAGTAATCTGGCTTATGCGGTTGCAGAGGAGATGGGACTGCCGCATGAACAGTGCTATGAGCTTGCAATAGCAGGAATGCTCCATGATATAGGAAAGCTGAAGCTGACAAGTTATATTAACGGACAGGAGCAGGATCCTCTGGTGATTGAGGAACTGAAGTATGTCCGGATGCATTCTGCATTGGGATATGAGGAACTTAAAGGGCAGGGATATTCGGATTTTGTATTGGAGAGTATCCTGTACCATCATGAGAATTATGATGGCAGTGGATATCCGTCCAATAAAGCAGGTGATGACATACCCATAGGTGCCCGGATACTCAGAGTCTGCGATGTATATGCAGCATTGATCTCTGACAGACCATACAGAAGAGGATTTGATATTTCTTCAGTTATGGAGTTGATGATTGATGAAGTAAAAAATTTTGATATGCAGGTTTTTCTTGCATTTCAGAGAGTGGTTCATAATGGAGACGGGCAGAATTTTTATAAAAGAGGAGGACAACATGGCATTAAAGAAGAAACCGGTAACCGGTATGAAGGACATTTTACCAAAAGAGATGGAAATTCGTAATTATGTGATGAACATGATTCGTG
>OGQG01001733.1_pt1 | contig 15090 bp, 4 predicted proteins | sample 1553201 | NCBI WGS metagenome assembly OGQG01 (sample SAMEA2579925, study PRJEB22360) | human gut metagenome | biome: human gut; feature: human-associated habitat; material: faeces | place: Denmark | collected 2008/2010
CTGCTCCTCTCCAGAGAAATCCGGCAACATTTTCAACTATATTTCAGTGATGATCATGATTTATTTTTCGCCTCTGCGATGTTTCAGTCGAAGTGCCCAGAAAGCTAGTACAACATCAGCAAACGCAAACAGGAACATCATTGCAGAGCCTGCAACCTTTGTCTCATCTGCAGTTTTTACACCATTTGTTTTCTGTGAACCAGATGCATTTCCTGCAGTATTTGTTCCATTAGAATTTGTTCCGTCAGAACCGGAAGCGCCGCCATTTCCACCATTATTTCCAGAATCCGCGTTTGTTACAGCCGGGGTCGGTGTATCTGTCGCATCCGGAGTTTCCGTTGCATTCGGCATTTCTGTTACCGCTGGTGTCGCAGTGGTATCCGGTGTTACACTTGGATTTGGTACTTCACTTGGATTCGGGGCTTCGCTCGGTTTTGGTGCCTCACTTGGTTTCGGAGCTTCGCTTGGCTTTGGTGCTTCACTCGGTTTCGGAGCTTCGCTTGGCTTTGGTGCCTCACTTGGTTTCGGAGCTTCACTTGGTGCCGGAATCACATCACTTGCACTTCCAAAGCAGAAATCCATACCGGACCACGGAATCACAAATCCATGAGACCAGTATTCTCTTCCCCCAAGGCTCGGGCACATATTACTTTCATCCCAATAATTGAATGACGAAGTAAATGTCATTGTCTGTGTATATGTTTTTCCCGTTTCCGGATCTGTAAATGTCACATCTTTTGTAATAGATACTGTGTATTCAATCGGGCAGGCATATGTCCCTGTCGGAAAGACTCCTGCAATGTGGATCTGTCCCTGTCCCATAACGATTGCTCCCACATAATCCGGAGAAACTGTAATGTTTCCAAGATCTCCTTCATCAAAGACTACTGTCTGAGTTAAAGTTTTATCTCCAACCGTCAATGAAGCAGATGCCACTCTTGACAAGTCAATATGACTGACTGTACCTGAAACAGCAAGACCCGTTTCTTCTGCCGCTGTACCAGCCTCTTCTGCTGCAAGTACTTTTTCACTTTCTTCCGGTGTCTCCTCCGGGTCAATCGTATTCTCTGTTACATCTGTTTCTTCTGCATCTTTTTCAACATCTTCACTGCCAGCTTCTGATTCAGAATCCTCTACTGTATCCTGTTCTTCAGAATCCGTTTCTTCCGAACTTTTTTCTTCGTCCGCTTTTGTTTCCTCTTCGTCAGTATTTTTTTCTTCAGAATCTGTATCTGTGCTTTCCTGTGCATTTTCGTCAGAAGCTGTGGTTTCCTGTTCCGTAGGATATTCGTCAGAAGCCATGGCAATGCTTGCGCCCTGCATGATCATTGCAGCACCAACAAGGCATACGGCAACCTTTTTCCATCCCAGCCATTTTCTATACATTTCTTTCTCCCTCCTCGTTTTCAGAGGCAGCACCCGGCTGCCCCTGACACATAAATGGATTTTATTTCTTATTTAACTTTAACCTTTGATGATCTGCTGCTCCAGGATGACCAGATTTTCCTGCCGTTTACGGCCTTGCAGCTGCGTACACGAACGTAATAATTCTTTTTGCCTGTAAGCCCCTTCAGAACAGTCTTTCCAATCTTATTATTCGTGATTGTTACAGTTTTTGTGGACTTACCTTTAAACTTTTTACTCTGGCTGTACTGTACAACATACTTCGTTGCCTGTCCGTCACGTTTCCAGCTTACATTCAATGTTCCCTTTGCACCTTTTTTAACAGAAGGTTTTTTCAATGTCTTAAGCTTGATCGTAAAGGCTGCCTTGCCTGCGTATTTTGCAAATTTGCCCTTGCCTTTAACGATCACGGTTGCGTAGCCGACCTTTTTATTATTTTTATAAGTTACTTTATAATACTTGCTGCTTACTTTCTTTCTTCCGTTATACACAGTAACCTTTGGTTTTGCATTCTTTCCATTATATATATAAGATGTTTTGGAAAGTTTCAGTCGCAACTTTTTCGTATAAGTTGTAAAGTTGCTGATTAATTTAATATTTCCATTTGTATCTGTACTTACGGAAATATTGTATCCTGCCGGAGTTCCAACTGCCTTGCCGGTATACTGAATTCGTTTTCCGGCTGCATTTCTGTCAAGACCCGAAACGGTTGCTTTCCAGTTATTTGCTTCTGTCAGAGTTACTCTCTTGCCTGTTGTCTTTCCATTTGCATAGATTTCAACAACCAGCTGAGCCGGACGGGAGTCTACCACATTATCCAGATCATTCCATGCATTCTGAACAGTCACATTCATTTTCTGTACATTATGCGTGTACTCTGCTTTATATCCCTCTAAAGCATTACCGGTTACTTTTACGGTATATCCGGAAACAGCATACGCGCTCACATTATAAACAATTTCTTTTCCGGCTTTATATTTCGGAAGATTTGACCAGGTCTTTGTCCATTCTTTATTTGACTCAATAACTGCTTTGTCACCAAGTGCAGTTCCGTCTGCATAAAGCTGAACAAGTGTATCTGTCGGACGGATTCCATCCTGGTTATTTGCGTCATTCCATGATACTCTTGCGCTGACATTTACCACTGCCGGAATATGTTTATAAGTGAGTACAAGACCTTTTTCATCAAGAATATCTCCAGCTACAGAAACATCATATCCATCTGCCTCTGTACCTTTTACTTCATATTTGATTCTTGTTCCGTCTTTCTTCACATCTACAGATGCAAATTTTGCTGTCCAGTTGTTCTCTGCATTCAGAGTCACTTTGTTTCCTGTTGCTTCTCCGTTTGCATAAAGCTCTGCTTCTACTGCTTCGATACGCGCTCCATCCTGATTCTCTGCATCATCCCATGTTACAGAAACCGGAATCTCAACAGATGTTGACACGTGAGATGCTTTAAATACAAATCCACTTGCTGCATCACCGCTCGTTGTTACAGTATATTGATCTTCTTCTGTTGGAATGTCACTTACTTCTACTGTATAAGTAAGTGCTTTTCCGGCTTTTTTCTCCGGAAGATCTTCCCAGGTTTTCGTCCAGTTGCTGCCAGCATTCACAGTAATAGCATCACCAACATTTTCGCCATCTGCTTTCAGCTGGAAGCTTACAGACTTCGGACGGATTCCATCTTTATCATCTGCATCATCCCATTCCACGGATGCTGTAACGGATGTTTTTGTAATTTCATGTGAATAAGTAACAACGAATCCGTCATCCGCACTACCTGTTACTTTTGCAGTATAGTCTTCTGGGGCATCTGCTGTTACACGATATACAATATTTGTTCCTTCTTCATCTTCTGCAAGAAGCTGTTTCCATTCATATGTCCAATTGTTGTCTGCATTCAGTTCTACAGGGTCACCTGTCAGTTGTCCATTTGCAGTCAACTGAACAGTTGTTTTTTCAGGACGACTGCCATCCTGGTTGTCACTGTCATTCCATTCTGTTGTCAGAGAGACATTTCTACTTGGAACTACCGTAACCTGTACCGGATCAGATGTGACACCATTCCATGTTGCAGCTACACCAACGTTTCCTTTTTTAATACCTGTAACTCCACCTTTGTCGTCTACAGTTGCAATTGCTGTATTGTAGCTCTGCCATGTGATTTCAGGATTTTCTACATATGCAGAACCATCCCATGCTTTTGCTTCAATCGTCGCTGTATCACCCTGTACTACGCTCAGCTTATCTGCCGGAGTAAGAACCAGTCTTGCGTCAGATGTTACTTCTACATTGCAGGTTGCTGTAGGCTCAAACGGATAGCACTTGATCGTAATTGTCGTTTTTCCAGGAGAAACAGCAGTAAGGTGCAGTAATCTTCCATCTTTCTCATCTGCTTCTGCTGTAACAATGCTGGTGTCTCCATCAACCATTTCAAGTTTGGAAAGCTTCGGATTGCTCTTATTAGCCCAGTAATCGCTTCCCAGTTCTGTTCCATCCGCTTTAATATAAGTACCCATGATGGTTACTGTATCAGCTTCACCCATCTTCATAGATACGGAAGATTTATCCAGATACAGTCCGGCTTCACCATTAACTTTAATTGCAATGGTCTGCCATACACCACAAAGTTGTTTATTTCCAGCTGCCACATAATATTTATGACTCAGATAGATATATCCACTGCCAGGAGTCCTTCCTGTAACACTTACTTTGGCACCTTCAGTACTTACAATATCAATGTTATCTTTACCGTTTCCATAGAACTGAGCATTCAGACTTCCATGACCATTTTCATGATAACCGATCTTCCATGTATCTGTAACGTCTTCACCTTTACTGTTTGTCTTGCTTTCACCTTTCGTTCCTGCAATTTCTACCGGATCGCCGTTTACAACAACATTCTGATTTTCGGTTACGTTTACTGTGATATCTTTTACTTTTATTCCTTTGTAGCTTACTGTTACCGTTGTACTTGCTGTTGTTTCACCTTCTGCAAGATTGCAGGCAGTAATAACACCAGCAGAATCTACAGTTGCAACAGTTTCATCGTTGGATTTCCAAGTTACATCAGAGGACGGATTATATCCTTCTCCAGTAGAACCTTTGGAATATTTCCCCATATTCTGAATTGTCCATACGATTTCCTGTTTACTTCCCTGAGGCATAGTTACTTCATTCTGCGCGTCAGATAAATACAGACCATCGTATACAACATTTACAGTTGCACTGTTTGTATAAGTCTTTCCATTGTCAGCCGTCCATGATGCCTTTACAGTTGTTGTACCATATCCAACACCAGTGATCTTGCCGCCATCTACTGTTGCAATTTCAGGATTTTCACTTTCCCATTTAATATCAGCATTTCTTACTGTAGAACCGTTATAAGTTGCAGTTGCCTTAATGGTATCCGTTCCATCTTTTTTAATTTTGGACTCTACTTTATCAAAAGCAAGACTTCCTGCACCTTTAACAATAATCTTTACAGTGTCCTTATTCACACTGCTGTCACCATACTGTGCAGTTACTGTTGTTTCTCCTGCTGCTTTTGCTTTTACAACACCATCTGAGTCAACAGATGCAACTGTCGGGTTATCAACAGTCCATGTGATCGGTTCTGTTGCTTCTCCCTCTCCGGTTGCGTCAATTACTTTATAATTAATTTTTTTGGTAATGGACTCATCATCCAGAGACATTTCAATTGTGTTTGTTCCATCTGCGGCCTTCTCATCAATATAGAAACCACATACAATAACTTTAATGTCCTTCGTGATCGGATCGCCAACTGCATCTCCGTTTTCATCTACCGGCTGATATGAAGCTGTTAGCGTTGCAGTACCTGCTTTAAGAGCGTTAAGCTGTACAGAATACTTATCCTGCTTATACTTCTTCACAACAGTCTCATCACTGCTTGTATATTGAACATTCTGATAATAAGTAGCACTGTCAACTTTCTGCTGATTGCTAATACAGTAACTGTACATATTAAGATAATTTGAAGTTCCGGTTGCCTTATTAAATACTACATTACCATCAACAACGGATCCCTTATCGCTAACACTCGTTATATAAATACCATCCGGCGGCATTACGCATGGGCGTAAGAATTTATCAGACATGCTGTCCGACGGTGAAGGTGTATACGTTGTATTATCTGACTGTTGTGGAGTCCGTCCCACCATTTCGCCAAAGTTGATACAGAACCTATGCGTGATTATTCCAGTATCAGTCCATACTTTCCAGCTTGCCTGAGCTGTTTCCAGACCATCTCCGGAAGCATTATAGTTAATTTCTGATGTTCTTCCCCATAAGCTCGCCACATTTGTAGATGTCGCCTTTGTTGTCAGATATGGAGTTGTCGCTGTTCCTTCCAGTGTAAAAGTATCTCCGATATTTACCTGCTCTGCTGCTTTTGTAACAGTAACAGTAAAAGTGTTTGTCACTGTTTTTACTTTATCTTTGTATGACGTACCTGGTATAAATGTAGATCTGATTGTTGTTGTACCTTCACTGACACCTTGAACCCACATACCTGTAGTATATGGACCATAACTGGAGCCTGAAACAACCTTTGCAATGCTTTCATCATCGCTGGACCATTCAACACTATAAATCGAACTGCTATGATTACCACTGACTTTTGACCAGCTAGCTTTTTTATAGTCTGTATATTTGGAGGATGTAGAAGTATATAAAGCATGATACATCATTCCTCTTTTGTCGCCGACTTTAAGAGTCAAACTGCTTCCATTTGCTGGATATGTTCCTATTGCATACCTAACATATCCATCTTTATCATACAGACGTGAATAGCTGTACTGCTGTCCTCCGGCAATATCAACATTTCCTATATCAACTTTAAGATCATCCGTTTCATCCTGTGCATCTGCACCAGCAGAAAATGCTGCAACATCATTTCCGTCAGAGAACGCATCTACTCCGGCTTCATCTTCCTGCTCTTCTTCTACAGTTACATCTGAATCCATATCTTCGTCGCTGTCTTCAGACACTTCTACATCTGCTGATGTATCTTCATCTTCAGTAATTTCCAGGTCACTTTCTGCACTGGCATCTTCATCAGAACTTTCATCTGAAACGACCGCCTCCGGTTCGCTGGAAAAATCATCTGCATAAACAACCATACAGCCCTGAACCATAAGGGCTACAACCAGCATCCATGCCAGTGTGCGCTTCAGACCTGAGTGTAATTTTTTACTCATTCCTTTTCTCCTTCTTTCTCATTTAAATTTACAGTTCCATCTGTTTTCTGTTTACAGAGCCTGGTTTATTCTGCAATTGAACTCTTTTTCTTCAATTCCTTCGACAATTCAATACGATTTGTCTTAAAATGGAAGAATGGTCTTTCATCAATTGCCAATATTTCAACTGGAAACATATACGGTTCCAGACAAAACTGTACAGCCTCAGTAATGTCCTCTACGGAGTATCCGTCTTCAAGGACAACATAAAGATACGGAACAAAATATCCATCATGATCCTCATCTTCAATCAAAACAAAAAATTCATCTTTGATGCCTTTGATTTTTGCATCTGCAAGTCGATTTTCCATTGGAAGAACTGCAAGTTCTCCCCCGCCAAAACGATGTGCAGCTCCACGATTTAATACATAGAACACTCCATCTTCATCTACATATCCGATGTCTCCGGTATGCAGCCAGATTTTTCCATCTGCATGCGTCTGAAGTGTTTTGGCCGTTGCACTCCTACGATCATAGCCCAGCATATTTCCCGGTCCTGATGTACAAATCTCACCCATTTCGTTATATCCAAGTTCTTCCTGCGTTCCCGGCTTGAATACTCCCATATCATTCAATGGCATTGGTACACCAACATTTCCGTTATGAATTGCTTTGGGTGCCATCTGAAATGTCAGATTAGAGCCGCCTTCGCTACTTCCATATCCAACCGTAAAACGTGCTTTGCAGTTGTGTTTCTCAAGGAAACTCTGCACGCGGTCAAGCTGATTATTATTTACCGCCTCACATCCGGCACCTGCTGCCAGAAGATGTGACATATCATAATCATCCGGAACTCGTCCATTTCGCATGATCATTTCAATAAACATCGGAATCATCGGCCATCCATTCGGACGATAACGCATCATTTCCAAATCAACATCCTCCGGATCCACAAATGGATCCATGATCAGAAGTTTATTGGAAGATAATGGAAGCAATACCATCGAAACGACAACTGCAACCAATGCTGGCGGCAGACAGGTGACCATCCAGGTTGGACGAAAATCATCTGAACCACCATAAAAATTCATCTGACAGATAGTTCCAAGAATACTGTTTGCACAGTGGATCACTTGCTTTGACGGTCCGGTTGAACCACTTGTGTATGCACGGAACAGTGGTCTTGAAAGATCTTTTTCCACTTCTACTTTACCCACGTAATATTCACCTAAACTGAGGAACTTATCCCAATTCATAATGCAGTCACCTGCAGCTGTAACCCGCGGATAATATTCATCCAGTGATGCCTTTATGTAATCCGGAAGTGTCTTCGGATTCCCGTAATACATCGGGTCAAGAAGAATAATTTTCTTCACTCCTGCATTCTCGCAATAAGCTTTCATCTCTTTCTTAGAAAGAAAATCATGCGCGAAAATTGCTTTTGCATCCGCTTTACTGACAGCCTCTACATTCTCCAGAAGTGTGTTATCTCTGCAAAGCAGGGATGCTCCAATTTTTTCTGCTGCCAGTAAGAGATAGATAAAGTTCGGTACAAGTCGGAAAAATACCGGTATCTGATCTCCTTCACCAAATCCCATTGCCTTTAACGATTTTGCACACTTTTCTGATTCTTCAAAAACCGTTTTCCAGGTGATGTCCTCTCCATAATAATGGATTGCAGCCACATCCATTCCCGGACAATGGCGTTCCAGATATTCCCACACAGTACAATCCGGTTTCTGGATCATCCGCAGCATCATTTCCGGATAATATTGCATCCAGCGCCGCTCCTCGCTCGGCTTCTTATCACAATTCACTCTCACACCCTCCTTATATTTTTCTTTCTCCTCAAAACGCAAGTCGCATTAAAGCTACTTATACATTTTTAGATTCTACTATCTAATGAGTGTACTTACTTCCTACTAAAGTATGAGGTTTTCGTCGGTTATTTTCGAAATTCAAAAAGGGTCTGGCATTGTTCGCCAGACCCTTTGGGGTTAAGTCCTATCTTATTTTACTTTCAGACCTTTTTTGTTGTATCCGCTGTAGATATTTTTCTTTCCTACCGTGCGGTAAGCTCTTACTGTATAAGTATACTTCTTACCTTTAGATAACTTCTTGTCTGTGAAGGAAGTTATATTTCTTTTGGTAATTTTCTTGACAATCTGCCATCTTCCGTTGTTTGTCTTGCGGTAAACAACATATCCACTTGCTCCGTTTACTTTCTTCCAGGAAAGAGTTGCCTTCTTTGCAGAAGTTCTCTTTGCTTTACGAAGTGACGGTGCACTTAAGGCAGCTTTGCCTGTTATACCTTTCTTGTCATAAGAACTCCAAACTGTACCAGATTTGGTATTCTTGTATGATTTTACCGTATAAGTATAGCTCTTACCTGTTTCCAGTTTCTTATGAACATAGGTTGTACTCTTGGTATTTCCAAGTGCTTTCCACTGTCCGTTGACTTTTACATATACACGGTATCCATCAACACCGTTCACCTTACTCCAGTTCAGTTTCAGAGCATTGTATCCTGCGGAAACGACCTTTCCAAGCTTCGGTGTTGCGAGCTTGATCTGCTGAACTGGTTTCTGGGTTGGTGCAGCGGTTGCAGTTACGGTCGGTGTTGGAGTAGCGGTTGGCTGCTCTGGATCTTTCAGTCCTGCTGCATACAATGCTGATACAACACTGTCTACAGAAAGCGGCTGAAGAGCATTTGGATCGTCACATACTTTCAGTTTAGTAACAGACAGAATATGATCTCCTGTATTTTGGATTGTGATTGTCTGCACACCTTCTACACTTTTGTTCTTAATTGTATAGAACATATCCGTTGTAGAAACTTCTTTAGTTCCTATTTTGGTAATTGAACAGGTCGTATTTCCATTTACGCCCTTTAATCCCAGCTGAACTTCTCTTGCTGTTTCAAATGACAATGTAAGTGAAGCATTTTTCGCAAGGTATACTTCATTTTTAGGTCCATTTTCATAAAGTGCTTTCTGGTCAGCTGCACTAAACTGATCGTTGACTGTAATCATCGCACTTGCGACTGTACCATCATTTGTCAGATCTTTATATACCTGTTCTCCTACAGCATAAACTTTTTTTCCATCTGTACCATATTTACTTGCATCAACAACTGTTCCAAACTGTAAATCTCTTACTTCCAGGAATGACGGACTATCTTCATCATCTTTCTTATAAACGCTGCTATCGCTCAGTGTATTGTACACTTTAAATCCATCCAGTTTGACTTCCTTCGCATTCATAGAATGAGTAATTGTTACTGTATAAGTACCATGAGTCAAATCCGTTACTGAAAATACAGGAACATTATAGCCACTGGTTACATCCTGAATTTGGTTGCCAAACATCTTCGTATCGACAATCGCTAGCTGCTGCGTAGCATTTGTTGAACTATCAGCAATTTTGATCGTCAAAGATCCCGTATCCGTTGTTGTATTTGCATAAATATCTACACCTGTTCCGGTGAACGTAAAGGTTGCCTTGTCACCTTTTGCCTTGCTGCTTGCTTCAGTATTATTGGATGCTGTAGTAGCAGATGCATATGCTCCATCATAGCCATAATTATTGGTATCTTCACCTAAGATTGCAGTATTCTGAGATGAAATTCCTTTGGAAGCACCAGAAAATCCTCCATTCGTTTCCGCAAATCCTTCTTCATAATACACAGTCGATGCAGGAATTAAAAACAAATCATATTCACTGCTATCATTTTCATATGTTACTGTTACTGTAAGATCCGCACCTTGTACAGTTGCATCATTAATCTGAACAATTATCTCTTTTTCATTTGATCCACTTGTAACTGTACAATTTTCCTCATCTTTCCAACTTATTTTCTTTACTTCTTCAGCATTATCTACTAAATTGCTTGCTTCAACTTTGATTCCCAAACCAAAATCATATACAAGTGTTTTAGCATTTTTACCTGTATATACTAAATACAAAGTTTTGTTATCACTAGATACTTCCGCTCTTTCAAAAGAATAATTTCCGCTTTTATATTTTGATGGCATATTTGGTAAATTAACAGTATCTTTCAAATCTGTAGTAAGTACTTGAACATTACCTACCGCATTTTCTATTTCTGTTTTTATTAATTTTCCATCGCTAACATAACCTGTGAAATCATTTTCTTCTTTTGTGTTTATGTTCAGATTATAAAATTCTGTACCATCTGTTAACTTGTAAACAACCTTAAGCGTATTTGTCTTAACTTTCTCACGAACATAAATTCGAATCAGAATAGCACTTCCACTATCTCCCCATACACATGATTCTGGATGTTCAGCTCCATTTATATAAGCCTCTTCACTATCTCCAGCCTGCCAAACTATAGTTTCAGTTTCATTAGTAGAAAGATTATAAGATACCGATTTCCTAGAGTTACTTGCAGTTCTTTCTCCATAAGTTGCCGTGACTTTATACACTTCATAATCATCTGTATTTACAAATTTTAAATAGCCAATATTACGATTTGCATCACCATTATAAAATGTTGTAGTATTTATTAAGTTTCCTTCACTTGGCTCCATTCCAGTATCATATACAGCCGCAAAACTCAATGCCCATGAATTTTCCCAGTCAAACCAGGACTCATTATTGTCTTTTGTAAGTCCCCAGTCTTTTACCAATGTAGAAATTGCCTGAGTAACTTCCGTTTTTTGTAAATAATATGCAACTATTTGTGCATTATCTGAAATATCTTCCCACGTCTTTCTATCTCCTGAATAGCTCCATTTCTGATCAAAATATCGTATATACTGAACATCATCAGCATTATCATTTTCTAATGTTCTATCATTTCCTTCACTATTATCCTGTTTTGTTCCTGTTAAAACTCTCGTCTTCCAATAAATAACAGGATTATCTCCATGTTTTCCACTAGGACTAATAAGCGATTTTATTTCAATTCCATTTTCCTCATATACTTTTTCAGCAAGAAGCTCTGAATAATTATATGTGTAACTCTTATTTTCTGCATTGGTACTATTCTTGCTTAAAATTTCTACTCCAGCTTTTGCATCTGGTATTACCTGTGCATTTGTAATCCAATATTCAATTTCCAACGGAGTAACTTGACTTAAATCCTCTGCTATAACATTGTATTCATAGGTATAAACAGCATACGTATTACCGTTTGCATTCGTTACTGTTGCAACAACAGTCGCTGTACCTTTTGTTGTTCCAGCAGTTACAGTTCCATCATCACTTACGCTGACTGAATCACCGGATGTAACTTCATAGCTTACAGAGCCACCTTCTGGTATATCGACGTTAATTTTCTCTTTCTGATTAAAATATAAATTTTTATTTTCTGTTACTTCTTTTGGACTAACAATAATCGTATATTCTGTATCACCAACTGTATAATAAGTTGTTCCAGGCATCAAACCTTCAAATGTGATTGTCGTGGATGCCGGAGTTGGATCGGTCGTGGATTGTTCATATACGGTTACAGATGTTGTACTAAACCAACTACTGTCTATTATTGTTACAGCTTCAGATGAATCCGTTGCAGAATATCCATAATAATAGTTCCATTCTATGCTATCTTTATATGCATACACTGGATAATAATTATTTCCAGATTGATAGAAATAATCAGTCTTTGTCCAAGAAGTATTACTTCCAGCTAAAGTACCAATCGCAACACTTGTAGAACTATAATCTGTTTTACCCTCTATTTCATCCGTTCCAGCTACCGTAACTTTTGCTATTCCAGAATCATACTCTGTATTATCAACATTACCTGCATTATTAACTCCCGCCTGTACTCTGGTGGTTTTCTTGCCAACTTCGAGCTTTATTTCATTATTCTCTGTATCTTCACTATTGCCACCATCATTAACAGTAAACTCCTGTGTATGCTGAATTCCAGTCGCAGTCTCTGCTGTGACTGTTGCTTTTCCAGATCCAACTACCATTGCAGTTACACTATTACCAATAACTGAATCCGTCAATGCATTGGTGCTTACTGCTGTTTCACCTGCATTTTCTGTCAGCATGATGACATTCTTATTACTTGTTGTCCAGCAAACTTCTGTATTATCTGTCATTGATAAAACAGAGGTATCACCGGCATTTTCCAAAGTTCCATTGAATGCGATTTCTGGCTTTACCTCATCGAATACTGATACATTTTTATGAGCTTCCCTGATACTTGTATCTGGAAGAGTTGAACCAAAGTCTGAAATAATGTCAGACACTGCATTTGCTACAGCGGCATCTGAATTATTTGAATCCCTACTGAATTCGTAATCACTCCAGATGCAGAACATTGCACCACTTGGATTTGCTACCATACTTTCCTGAAACGACTTCACATCAAACTGCTTTGCTTTATCCGCAGTAACCTTACTTCCTCCAACGATCCAATACCAGTCACCATGTGTATTGATCATATTAAACCCTTGCTCACTCAACCAACTTGCAGGTGCAACATCATATCCGTTCCAGCCAGAAGACCAATAACATACAAAAATATTTTTATCAATTTTTCCATATTCTGTTTGCTCATTATAATAAATGCCGTCATTAAATGCCATCGGTTTCATACGGGCATTTTCAATCATTCCGGCAACTGTGTTCAGATAAGTAATATAACTACTATATGCGCCTGAGCTTATCAGCTCAGAGAAACGCGGATTACCTGTGTCATTTGCATACTCATCAGCTCCCATATTAAACATGGTACAGCCTTTTGAAGCAAACCAGCTGATATATTTCTGCAAAAGAGCCTGTGTAAATGCCGTCGCCGTATCATTTGTTACATCAATGGTTCGTGCAGAGCTGCTATATGCACAATTAACACCTGTTAATGACGTCGCCGCATTCAGAATCGAATCCATATGTCCAGGAGTATTGATCAGCGGAATGATTTCTACACCTTTGCTTCCAGCGTACGATAAAATTGTTTCCATATCTCGTTCTGTCAGTTCATCCACATCGAAATTACGATATTTTTCGTTTCCTTCATGGATTGCCTTTGTAACTGCATAACTTGAATACTTCTGCGTTCCAACAGTTAAGGACATATCTTTTAAAAGGAATCGAAGTCCATCATTTCCAAGTGCAAGCATAACATAATGCATACCTGCTTCTGATGCACTGTTGATAATACTCTCCAAACTTTCGACGCTGTAGTAGTTACGTCCACAGTCTACCATTACAATAGAATAATTATATCCATCTAATGTATCACCAACATCTACTACACTCTCATCATCAGAGAAAACTTCCTCGGCATCATCTGAAGTAAATTCATCTTCCTCGGATTCTGCTATCTGTTCTTCCTCATCTTCCTCCACAGTCACATCAGCATCGTCTGTTGATGTATCTTCGTCAACTTCTATATCTGCATCTGTTTCAGTATCTTCTGAAACCTCTGCTGTCACAGTTGCATCATCGTCAAAGTCAACGTCCGCGCCATACGCAGTAAGAGGAATCATCGTTGATAACATACATATTGTCATGATCACGGACAATATCTGTTTTACTTTGCTTTTCATAGTTGTCCTCCTTAAATCACTTAAATAGAATCTATATAAAAACTGCAATCCCTCACGATTTCCTGCAGTTATTATCCATCTCTGGATATAAGTTCTTTATCTGCCAGTTTCTTCATCGCATCTATCATCTTACATAGATATTTCGGAACTTCTGAAGTCATTCCTGTTTCTGCATATGCCATAGCTGCACAGGAATGACACATACTCTGATTCGGACATTTCTCACATACGCTGGAAGTATGTAATTTTGAACTTACTTCTAGCAGATTTTTCCATGCTTCTGTAAAGTCAAGTTCCTGCATATCTACTTCAGGTTCCGGCATCATTCCACATGGTGTCATATATCCATCCCAGGTTATCCAGAAAGTAGAAGTTCCTGCCCTGCAACGTATCCTTCCATCTTTCATGTCCACACAGTTCTCATCCAACCCCAAAGGAATAATCATTTTCTTTTGAATATTCTCCAGGAATTCCACATATGCATCCTCACCTTTCTGGTATCGATAACGCTGCATATGATACCAGGCTGCATCCTCCGGCAAGAATCTGTCATTTTTTCCAGTCATGTCTGCATTACGTCTCACAGGTGGATACATATAAGTAGATACTGTCAGCTGAACTTTATTGTCCTTTGCAAACTCTACCATTTTGCGAAGATCCGAAGCATTATATGGTGTCAAAGAGCAGTTAAGCTTCACATTCAATCCAGCTTCTTTCATCTTAATGATTGCACTTTTTACTCTACTACACACATTTGGGGCATGGCACAGAGCTTCGTATGTCTCATCCGTTGCACCGTATAATGTAATATTTACTCGGTATGGTGGCCTCGTTTTCCATTTTTCTAGCACTTCTTCATTGATCAAAGAACCATTTGTATTCACCGACAATAGCAGTCCCATTTCGTACAATGCATCATACAGTTTCCAGAAATCAGGCCACAAAAGTGGCTC
>OGQG01001766.1_pt1 | contig 14866 bp, 7 predicted proteins | sample 1553201 | NCBI WGS metagenome assembly OGQG01 (sample SAMEA2579925, study PRJEB22360) | human gut metagenome | biome: human gut; feature: human-associated habitat; material: faeces | place: Denmark | collected 2008/2010
GCTGCTTCCTGACAGGGGGATTTTATATGCAGAAGATGATTTATCATTTAGGGGTCGATATTGGTTCGACTACGATCAAATTTGTGGTCTTAGATGAAAAGGAGCGAATAATTTTTAAAGATTATTTTCGCCATTTGTCAGATCCCAGCACTGCATTTTTACAAGAGATTCAGAAAATTCTCGCTATTATTGACGGCAGGGAATTTTCGTTGATATTGACCGGTTCGGCTGGTTTTGGATTTGCCGAACGTATGGGGGTGCCGCATGTACAAGAGGTTATTGCTTGTCGCGCGGCGCTTCGTTCTTTGCTGCCCGAAGCGGAAACAGCAGTTGAATTAGGCGGTGAGGATGCCAAGATAACCTGGCTGGGCAGTTCGCCGGAACAGCGTATGAACGGTGTCTGTGCCGGCGGCACAGGCGCGTTTATCGACCATATGGCGTCGCTTTTGGGTACTGACGCTGCCGGACTTGGCAGTATGGCAGAAAGCTGCAAGCGTATTTATCCGATCGCCTCACGCTGTGGTGTTTTTGCTAAAACTGATGTGCAGGCCCTGATCAACGACGGTGCTTCTAAAGAAGATATTGCCGGCTCGGTTTTGCAGGCGGTAGTTCATCAGACGATCGGCAATTTGTCGCAGGGACGTCCAATCAGCGGCAAAGTTGCTTTCCTGGGTGGCCCGCTGCACTTTTTACCGCAGCTGCGCAAGCAGTTTATTGCTACTTTAAAATTGCAGGCTGACGCAGCTTTGATAACTGAAGATGCGGATTGCTTCGTCGCTATCGGTGCTGCTTTGGCAGGTAAGGACGGCGAGATTTTTAACGAAGAAAAGCTGCTGCAGGCCCTGGCAAAAGTGAACGATGCGCCGCTGGACGCAGTGGCAAAACTGCCGCCGCTGTTTGCAGATGAAGCTGATTATGAAAAATTCTGCTGCAGACATGCCCAGCACCAGGTAGAGCGTGAAGCTTTGGCCGCATATAACGGTAAATGTTATCTGGGTATCGATTCCGGTTCGACAACTTTAAAAATGGCACTGCTTTCAGAGGATAACAAACTGCTGTGGTCTTATTACAGCGGTAATAACGGCAATCCGGTACAGATCGCCGCTGCTGCCTTAAAGGATCTGTACGGAAAAATGCCTGCCGGGGCTGTGATCGGCGGAGCGGCTGTTACCGGCTACGGTGAAGAAATGATGAAGGTCGCTTTTGGCGCTGACTTCGGCGAAGTTGAGACCGTAGCACATTTACGGGCGGCACAGTTTTTTGCGCCGCAGGTTTCCTTTTTGATCGATATCGGAGGACAGGATATCAAATGCTTTTTTGTGAAAAATGGTATTCCTGATCGCCTGATGCTGAATGAAGCGTGCAGTGCCGGCTGCGGTTCTTTTATCGAAAACTTTGCGCAGGGGCTGGGGCTTGACGCTGGTGAATTTGCCAAGCTGGCTTTAACAGCGCAAGAACCCGTTGATTTGGGTGTACGCTGTACTGTTTTTATGAATTCTAAAGTAAAACAAGCGCAGAAGGACGGTGCGGCCATTGGCGATATTGCAGCCGGGCTGGCTATTTCCGTTGTTAAAAATGCGCTTTATAAAGTTATTCGTCTGCGTGACGCAGGCGAGCTTGGTGATACCATCGTCGTGCAGGGCGGCACCTTCCACAGCGATGCTATTTTGCGTGCTATGGAACAGCTGACAGGCAAAGAAGTCATCAGACCGGATATTGCAGGGCTGATGGGTGCTTTTGGCGCTGCGCTGCTGGCGCACGACCGCTGTCTGGAAAAATCGACATTGGTAGATGCCACAACACTGTCTGCTTTTGACTACCGCAGTAAAAGCTATCGCTGCGGCGGCTGCGGTAATAATTGTTTGGTAACTGCTCACTACTTCCCGGCAGGAGTATTTCATACGGGCAACCGTTGCCCGCGCGGTGCGGGGCTGCCAATGACCAATACCAGCGCGCCTAATATGTATGCATATAAATACCACCGGGTTTTTGATTACGAACCGCTGCCGTTAGAAGCCGCTAAGCGCGGTGTTATCGGCATACCGCGGATTTTGAATATGTACGAGGATTATCCCTTCTGGTTCACGCTCTTTACCCGGCTGGGCTATCGGGTCGAGCTGTCGGGCCCGTCGTCAAAGGAATTGTACGAATCGGCCATGGCCTCCATACCTTCCGACTCACTCTGTTATCCGGCCAAGCTGGTGCATGGACATATCCATGATCTGCTGGCAAAAGGGGTCAAAAAGATTTTCTATCCCTGTGTTCCTTACAATGAAAAAGAATGTCAGAAGGCTAATAACTGCTATAACTGCCCGGTCGTAGCAACCTATGCCGAAAGTGTCTACGCCAATATGGAAGAGCTGCGGGCGGCCGATGTTGAGTTTATGCATCCATTCCTGCCGCTGTACCATGATAAACGCCTGGCAGAACGTCTGGCAGAAGTTTTCCGTCAGGAAGGCCTGAAGCATAAGGAACTGGAAGCTGCCGTACAGGCAGCACGTACCGAACAGCTTAGCTATAAGCAGGAAATCAGAGATATGGGGCACAAGCTGCTGCAAAAAGTGCTGGACGGGCATGGGCATGCCGTAGTTTTGGCAGGGCGTCCGTATCACGCAGATCCGGAAATCAACCACGGTTTGCCGGAGATGATCGCCTCCTTTGGTTTAACAGTCATTTCGGAAGATGCGGTTGCCGACCTGCCGGAAAGCCTTAAAGGGCAGTTGCCTGTAGTTGTTGACCAGTGGTCGTGGCATTCCCGGCTTTATCGGGCAGCAGAATTTGTGGCTGCACATAAGGAATTAGAGCTGATTCAGCTCAGTTCCTTCGGCTGCGGGCTTGATGCCATCACCTCAGACGTAGTAAAAGAGATTTTAGAGCGTCATCACAGGCTGTATACCTTACTGAAGGTCGACGAAATCAACCATATCAGTTCCGCACGTATCCGTATCCGTTCTTTGCTGGCGGCCATGCGCGAACGTATTGATAAACATCAGGAAACAGACATACCTGCTTATATACCGCCGTCGTTTTCAAAAACAATGCGGAATACACACGTTATCCTGGCGCCGCAGCTTTCACCAGTGCATTTCCAGTTTATGGAAACTGCTCTGCGCCGTGCCGGATACAAGCTGGAGATCGCGCCGCTGCCGGATCGGGAAGCAGTAGCCTTAGGTCTGAAATATGTCAATAATGATATTTGTTATCCGGCTATCCTGGTTATTGGCCAGATGCTGCGGGCGTTGACGTCGGGAAAATATGACCTGAATAAAACCAGTATCGCTCTGTTCCAATCGGGCGGCGCCTGCCGCGCGACCAACTATATCGCTCTGATGCGCCGCGCTTTGCGTGATGCAGGGCTTGGCAGTATACCTGTTTTTTCGCTGTATGGTGAAAAAAGCGATGGGTTTTCGCTGTCGTGGCATTTGCTGAAAGATATGGTCAAAGGCTTGCTGTATGGCGATTTACTGATGCAGCTGCTGCATCGCGTACGTCCTTATGAGCAGGAAAAGGGCGCGGCCGATGCTTTGTATAAACTGATGTCACAGCTTTGCAAGGACAGCCTGGCAGGCTTGACTGGCTTATCATTTGAACAGACGATCAAACGGGTGACTGCTGCTTTTGATGTGCTGCCGCTGCGTGATAATGTGCGCAAGCCCAAGGTAGGCATCGTCGGCGAAATACTGGTCAAATATCATCCGGTTGCCAACAATAACATCGTCAGCTATCTTGAAGCTGAAGGCGCCGAAGTCATACTGCCGAATATGATGGACTTCTTCCTGTATGCGGCTTATGACGAACAGGTCAAACGCCGTCTGCTGGACGGAACGCTGGGCAATGTGATCAAGTCCAAATTATTTATGAAGTTTTTGGATTATTACCGAAAGCCGCTGAATATAGCGCTGCAAAAGAGTAAACGCTTCAGTGCCTATGAACCTTTATCGGCCTTGATCGCTTTGGCAGAAAAACATCTTTCTACCGGCAATATGGCAGGCGAAGGCTGGCTGCTGACTGCCGAGATGGCCAAGCTGCTGCGCAGCGGCATAGATAATATCGTCTGCCTGCAGCCGTTTGCCTGCCTGCCGAATCATGTTACCGGCAAGGGCATGATCCGCGAGCTTCTGCGCACTGATCCTCAGGCGAATATCATTGCGCTTGATTGTGACGCTGATGCCAGCCAGGTCAATCAAATGAACAGGATCAAGCTGATGCTGGAAATAGCAAAAGAAAAGCTGCAGCAGGCAGAAGAAAAAGCCATAAACGCATAAAATACATAAAAAAGCCGTATGTCTTATGACATACGGCTTTTGTGTATTCAGGTCAACGGTGTTTTTTGAAATAGGCTAAAGCAACATCAGGGAACAGGGCATAAGATAAAACATCGTCGATGTCGGCGTTGGGATAGCCGGCAGCAGCCAGTTTGGCCTTCAGGCTTTCCATTTGCGGCGCAATATCGTCAGCAGGGCGATGATCGATCTGCGGTTCGTCACCGATAGCCAGTTTTTTGACTTCAGGATCGATCGGCGCAGGTGTGCGGCCATATTTTCCGCGTACAAGGTCTTTGACTTCATTCGGGATCATCTTGTAACGTCCTAAAGTGACGTTCAAAGCAGCCATAGAGCCTACGATCTGGCTGGTAGGTGTTACCAGCGGCGGATAACCAAGCTCGGCGCGTACACGCGGCATTTCTTCCAGTAATTCTGGATATTTATCGGCAGAACCCATTTCCTTCATCTGATTCAGCAGATTCGACAGCATACCGCCGGGGATCTGGAAGGTGAGTACCTTAGGATCGATGGGAATATTGTCGTTCAGGCCAAAATCTTTAACAAGCTGTGTTTTGACGCCGCGGAAATAATCGGCAGCCTTGTGCAGCTTGGTCAGTTCGATACGGGTATCACGGGGCTGGCCCTGCAGGGTAGCGACGATAGCCTCGGTAGAAGGCTGGCCGGTGCTTTGTGCGAACGGAGATAAAGCGGTATCGATCATATCGACGCCGGCTTCGATAGCTTTTAAGTAAGTCATATCGCCCATACCGCTGGTAAAGTGGGTATGGATATCGATCGGCACGGTAAGCTGCGATTTGAGCGTACGTACCAGTTTTTCGGCATTATATGGCGACAGCAGTCCTGCCATATCCTTGATGCAGATCGAATCGGCGCCCATTTGCACCAGCTCCTGGGCAACCTTTAAAAAGTCTTCGTCCTTATGGTAGGGGCTGATAGTATAAACAAAAGCACCCTGTACGTGTGCGCCTGCTTCTTTAGCGGCACGCATCGAGCATTCCATATTGCGGGTGTCGTTTAAAGCGTCAAAAATACGGATAATGGAAACGCCGTTATCGACAGAACGTTTAACGAATTCTTTTACAACATCATCGGCATAATGGCTGTAGCCCAGAATATTCTGACCACGCAGCAGCATCTGGATCGGTGTTTTGGGTAAATGTTTTTTTAAAGTACGCAGGCGTTCCCACGGATCTTCATCTAAAAAGCGCAGGCAGGCGTCAAAAGTAGCGCCGCCCCAGGCCTCCAGGGCATAATAGCCCATATCGTCAAGTTCCTCCAGAACAGGAACCATATCGGTAATACGCATTCTGGTAGCCGCCAGAGACTGATGACCATCGCGCAGAACAGTTTCTACGATTTTAACAGGTGTGGTATTCATAACAAACCTCCTTGTAATAACTAATATCCTTACTGTTATTTTAGCACAGTGCAGTCGAAATTAAAAGATACAAAATACTGCATACACAGGAAAAGTTATTAATTAGAAGGCTTTTTAAATATTTATAATAACAAACATCATAAAATATAATTTGACCTTATAAAAGCACCAAAAAAATTTTTCCGGCAGGTATCTGCATTCGGATTTTATGCACGCAAGAACAGTAAAGTGCTTCTAAAAGTAACATTTGCAGCAGCTTTAAAGCTATTGATAAAGACTGTTTCGGGTGTGTTGAATCGAACTGACATATAATATATAATATATTATTATTGCAATGAATATAAATTTGAAAGTCTAGGGATAGAATTATGATGAAAAGGGAATATTTAAACGAAAATGTATATGAAGCGCTGCAGCGTCGGTTAAAGTTCCTGTTTGAGGAATTTGATAATATCTTTGTATCATTTTCCGGCGGTAAAGACAGTGGTCTGCTGCTCAATCTGGTGCTTGATTTTCAAAAGGCACATTATCCGGATAAACGCATCGGCGTTTTTCATCAGGATTTTGAAGCGCAGTACAGCGCTACCACAGAATACGTCGAGAGGACCTTTACACGGATCGAAAAAGATGTGGAGCCGTATTGGGTCTGCCTGCCGATGGCGACAAGGACGGCGCTCAGCAGCTACGAAATGTACTGGTATCCCTGGGACAACACCAAAGAAGATGCCTGGGTCAGGCCGATGCCTCAGCACGAATATGTGATCAACATCAAAAATAACCCGATGACGACCTATCGTTACCGTATGCATCAGGAAGACCTGGCCAAACAATTCGGCAGGTGGTACCGTATCGCGCATGGCGACAAAAAAACAGTATGCCTGCTGGGTATTCGCGCTGATGAATCGCTGCAGCGTTACAGCGGTTTTTTGAACCGGAAATACGGTTACAAAGAAACCTGCTGGATCAGCAACCAGTTCAAAAATGTCTGGGTGGCTTCGCCCATATACGACTGGAGCACCAGCGATGTCTGGCACGCCAATTATACGTTTCAATATGATTATAACCGTCTGTACGACCTTTATTATATGGCAGGGCTTAAACCCGACCAAATGCGTGTCGCTTCACCCTTCAACGATTATGCCAAAGACAGCCTCAATCTGTATCGGGTCATCGATCCGCAGATCTGGGTCAAGCTTATCGGCCGTGTACGGGGCGCTAATTTCGGTGCTATTTATGGCAGAACGAAAGCCATGGGTTATAAAAATATCACACTGCCGGCAGGCCATACCTGGGAATCATATACCCGCTTTTTACTGGCAACACTGCCGGCAAGGCTCAGGCAGAGCTATATCAAAAAATTCAAAACCTCGATTGAATTCTGGCATACGGTGGGCGGCGGACTGGAAGAAGAAACTATCCGCGAGCTGGAGGAACACGGCTATAATATCCGGCGCAACGGCGTTTCCAATTACACCGTCATGAAAAACTCCCGCATTGTTTTTATCGGCAAAATACCTGACCATACCGACGATATCAAATCTACCAAAGATATCCCCAGCTGGAAGCGGATGTGCTTCTGCATCCTGAAAAACGACCACCTGTGCCGCTTTATGGGTTTTGGGCTGACACGTCAGCAGCAGAAGCTGGTAGATGTTCTGAAGAAAAAATACAGTAAGGTTTGTGATGAAAAATGAAATTCAGCAGTCCTGTTTACAACATAATTTCCGTACCAATCGAAAAGATCGAGCCTAATACCTACAACCCCAACTCTGTGGCGCCGCCGGAGCTGAAGCTGCTGTATGACAGCATCAAGGAAGACGGTTACACTATGCCCATCGTCTGTTATTATGACAGCGAAAAAGATCTGTATATAATCGTCGACGGTTTTCACCGTTATCGCATTATGCTGGACTATCAGGATATTTACGAACGGGAAGGCGGCAAACTGCCGGTATCGGTCATCGATAAGCCCATCGACTGCCGGATGGCAAGCACGATCAGGCATAACCGGGCCAGAGGCTCGCACGATGTCGACCTCATGAGCAACATCATCAGCGAGCTGCATGAGCTGGGGCGTTCGGATGCCTGGATCTCCAGGCATCTGGGTATGGATAAGGATGAAATACTGCGGTTGAAGCAGATTACCGGACTGACAGCACTCTTTAAAGAAGTAGAGTTCGGCAGAGCCTGGAAAGCGATTGAAAATGACTTGCAGGACGAGTGGGAAGAAGTTGAGAAATAAGTAGCAGCATGGCAATTTAAGATTGAGCGATCAAGAACAGACATTCATTTTTTGAATGTCTGTTTTTTGTTGCCCGAAAAAGTTTATTTATTTTAGCTGGAAATGATTATTTTAGGCTTTTTGAAAGAAAGTCAAGAAAGAGTTCTTCTAAAATTACAAGAAAACGTTTGTTGGGTAAGCCGTGACACCCTGCGGTTCATTTCTCGCCTGGCGGCTATCAAACCGTAAGGGCAAAAGATAACCAGGCTGCGGCGAAAATATCCGTTAGTATGTCTTGTGGGGGGGGTACAGGTGTGCTATAATAGTTAAAATTATTACTGTAACAAATGTTTTTGAAGTTTTAGTAAATAAAAATTGCTAAGTGTAGGGCAGAAAGCAAAAGGGAGAGTGCAGATGATGAACAAAAAAGTATTGACTATGGCAGTCATGGCGGCAGTCTGCGGTATGGCTGCTGCTCCGGTATGGGCGGCCAACAGCGGCGGTACTGTAAACGGTGATGGGAAATTTGTGGGTAATAATGGTGCCGCCGATAACAGATTGCTTATAGATGAGGATTTGAGCCAAGAGATTATCAGCGGACTGGGAACTGGTAATGATAAGGTCCATAACAACAGCATCGAGGTGAGCGCCGGTATAATTGATGAAAGGATTATCGGCGGTATGAGTGAGGGCGATGGTGATATTGATTCTAACAGCATCACTATCAGCGGCGGCAGCATTAGACGTAGGGTTTATGGTGCCTATACGGAGGGCAGCGGCGCAGTTACCAATAATAAAGTTATCATCAGTGGTAGTATGACAGAAATGAATAGGAATCCTGTTACTGGCGCTATAAGCCTGGGGTCTGGAACTGTTGCTTATAACAGTGTTAAAGCCACAGGCGGGAATATCTATTCTATTTTTGGTGGCGGCAGTGCTGAAGGAATTGCCGAATATAACAGTGTTACAGTAGAAGGAGATACTATTATAGAAGATAGGGTTGCTGGCGGTATGGCTATGAAAGGCGTAGCCCGGCATAACAGTGTTACGATCAGCGGTACTGCAGAGATCAAAGGAGAAGTTTTTGGCGGCACAGTTGATGGAGGTGGAAATCCAGCAGATTTAATCGATAACAGCGTCATGATCAGCGGCGGCAGCATTAGAGGTGAGGTTTATGGTGCCTATACGGAGGGTGATGGAGCTGTTACGAATAACAGCGTCACTATCAGCGGTTCGGCTGCGGAAGTTGACAGAGAAGTTTTTGGCGCCTATACGGAGGGCAGCGGCATTGTTGCTTATAACAGTGTCACGCTTACAGACGGCCTGATTAATGGTGAGGTTTATGGAGGTGCTAGTACTAAAAACGGAATTGCTGAATATAACAGTGTCACGGTCTCAGGCGGAACTATTAACATGTTAGCTACTGGTGGGGTATCTATAGACAATGTTGCCAGATACAACAACGTTACAGTTACAGGTGGCACTATTAAGGGTTCTATTTATGGTGGTATGAGTGAAATTAATGCTATAGAAAATAAAGTCATGATCAGCGGCGGCAATATAGGTGGTGATGTTTTTGGTGCGGAGAGCAAAGCTGAGAGTAGTGCTACGGGCAATGAAGTCATTATCAGTGGTACGCCGACTTTTGAATCAGCATATGGAACGAATATTTACGGTGCCAGTACTTTTGATGGCGAGATCACAGGCAACAAAGTTACGATCAGCGGCAGACCGGTTTTTAAGTTTAATGACCCGGACAAAAATATAAAAATTTACGGTGGTTATGTTGATCGTGATGGTAATGTGACGGGCAACAGTGTTGAGATCAACGGTGACATGAAATTTACGGAGGCGCTAGAAATTTATGGCGGTTATGGGGGTACTGGCGCAGTGACAGGCAACAGCGTCACTATCAGCGGCAGGCCGACATTTGCTGCTGACAGTGTTATTTACGGCGGCTATAGTGCCAGCGGCGGCGAGGTGAGCGGCAATATCCTGAATATCAAGAGCACAGACATTACCGTGTCCAATATCAAGAATTTTGACGTCTATAATTTTTATCTGCCCGATACTGTGCAGGCTGGTGATGTGCTGCTGACTGTGACCGGCGGCAGCAGCAATGAACAGACCTGCCGTCGAAGGCAGCAGTGTCAATGTGGGTATAACAGGCTCGGCGCCGGCCCTGAAGTCGGGAGATAATGTGACCTTACTGCACAACGCTAACGGCATTCTTGCCGACGGAACGACAGTGTATGGCAAAATGACCCAGGGCGTCAGCCTGGAATACGACTTTACAACGGTTTTGGAAAACGGTGATTCACTGGTAACTACGATCATCAAATCCGGTATCAGCGACGATACCAAATCACTGGTAGAAACGCAGGCGGCAGCAGCAGGCTTTATCAACAGCGGCGCGGACCTGCTGGTAAGCAGCGGTATCACCAGCATGTCGAAAGTAACGTCAGCAGAGGACAATGCGATTTTCGGCGCTATGAGAGGCGGCAGTATGCGTTATGATACCGGGTCGCATGCCGATGTGAAAGGCTATAACTTCGCTTTGGGTATGGGCAAAGCGGTTGCCAACAATGCCGGCAGGCTGACCTTCGGGCCCTTTGTGGAATATGGCTATGGCGATTATACCAGTTACCTGGACAACGGCGTGCGCGGCGATGGCAAGACTAAATATTATGGCGTTGGCGTGCTGGCACGGCAGGATGACAAAAGCGGCGTCTACTATGAAGGCAGTTTGCGTTACGGCCGTATGGACGCCGACTATGCCAGCAATGATCTGGGCACTGCTGGCGTCCACAGCAGCTATGACAGCAGCAGCGCTTATTATGGCGCTCATCTGGGCATCGGCAAGGTGACCGGGCTGAACGATACTACCAAAACCGATGTTTATGCCAAACTGCTGTATACTCATCAAAACGGCGACAGCGTGACTTTGCAGGGCGAAGGCAATGGCGAAGTGTACGACTTTGACGCTGTGGACAGCACCCGTGCCAGAGTAGGGGCAAGAGTGAGCAAAGCTTACAGCGAACGCGGCACCGGCTATGTAGGCCTGGCGTATGAATACGAATTTGACGGTGAGGCAAGGGCGACAGTAAAAGGCTTCAGCACACCGGCGCCCAGCATCAAAGGCAGCAGCGGCCTGGTGGAATTGGGTTACATTTTGCAGCCACAGGGCGTCAACGACCCGACTATCAATATCGGTTTACAGGGCTGGGGCGGTAAAAAGCAGGGCTTCACAGGCAATGTGGATTTTGTCTGGACGTTTTAAGTAAGCGCAGCTTAGTCACAAGCGGTAGCGCAGTGAAGAAGCGTGACGGCGAACTTATCCGAAAGACGCGGCCGGATCGGAAGCATCGTGGATTTCCTATACCGAAGAAGTCGGCAAATACGAAGTATTGCGGCGGCTATCAAACCGTAAGGGCAAAAGACAGCCAGACTGCGTCGAAAATATCCGTTAGTATGTCTTGTGGGGGGGTACAAACATGCTATAATGATTGCGGTTATTACTATGACAAATGTTTTTGATATAAAACAAAAAAGTGATGCTTTGGTTTCGATATTTTAAACTAAAATACTAATATTCTCGAAAACTGAGGTGAAGTATGTACGATGAAAGCTGGCTGCCGCGTATCGGCAGTAATATCCGCCTGCTGCGCGGTGCCTGTCAGTTCAACCAGCAGCAGTTTGCCGAACGTATCGGCATCAGTCAGACCCATCTGAGCAATATCGAGCATAACAATGTGCAGGTCAGCCTAAAGCTGCTGGTGCGCAGCGCCAATGTTTTGGACTGCACGCTGGAAACACTGCTGGACAGAAAAGCGGCGGCTGAATGGGCACAGGCACATGATGCCGAGGCTGACGAACAGGCGGCGGGTGCAAAAAGCAATAGTGTGCCTGAAACTGCAGCCGCAGAAACTGACGAACAGGAGCAGTACTCGCTGGAGGAAGTGCGCCTGCTGCTGAAGCTGCTGCAGCTGAGTAAGGGCCGCTGAAGGCATTTTTACAGCTTGGATAAAGACTGACAATACCAGCTCCGCAGTAATAAATGCGAGGATATAAACAAGTTTTTCAAAGGGGGCGGCGCGGCAGAACAAAAAGCAGCAAAGACCGAACTGGGAAAGAAAGGAGGCGCAAAGTGGCAGAACAAATACATATCGGTTTTGGGATCGACAAAAACTTCGGCAGATTCGCCGGGATCACCATCACCTCGCTGGTGCATAACAATATCGCTAATGAACTTATCATACATATCGTCTATGACGAATTATTGCCGGAGGATATGGACAGATTAAAAAAGACGGAGCAGTTATACCGTAACCTGACACTGCACTTTTACCAGATCACCAGCACTGAGGGGATGACCTTTATCGTACCGCCGGGGCATATCACGCAGGCGATGTATTATCGCTATCTGTTTGCCGAAATGCTGCCAAAATCAGTTAAACGGCTTATCTATCTGGATGCCGACATCATCTGCAAAGACGACATCCTGCCGTTGTGGCATACCGATCTGCAGGGCAGAGTTTTAGGAGCTGTACGTGACTGGGGTGAAGCCAAAAGCTGCGGACGTATCGGTTTGAAGAATGGCCGCTATTTTAATTCCGGCGTGCTGTTGATGGATCTTGTAAAGTGGCGGCAGCAAAAGCTGACGCAGAAGCTGTTCCGATGGCTGGAACAGGTAGGCAACACCAAAATACTCTGGGGCGACCAGGACGCACTCAACGGCGTTATCGATGGCTGGTTTACCGAACTGCCGAAAATTTATAACGGTATCGTCATCAACAACACGACACTGAACGAGGAACTGGATGTAGTGCTGGTGCATTATATCGATTATATCAAGCCGTGGCATATCTATTATATGGACAGTGGCGCCAAAGAATTGTACTGGGAGTACGTTAAAAAATCACTGTGGAGCGATCTGCGGCCTGTTGACGGCAAAAGTGTTCAGACGGTGATGATGACAGCGCGGCTGCTGTATAAGCAGGGTAAATATGCCGAATCGGCGTCGTATTACGAAGCCTTATTAAAATATTTTTTGAAAGACAAATATGAATGATGAATTTGGGAAGGAAGTATGCAAATGTCTCGTAAAGCAGGTTTAGCCAAGAAAATAGCCCATACCCTGATGGCGATGTCGATCGTCTATTCCAGCGGCATCAATATAGTCGTCAACGAGGTGTATGCCGCAGAAAAAATAAAAGAAATTACTACTGGCGGTACTTTTACGGAAAGCGGAACTGCCGGCAATGATTATGATGACGGTGGAGGTGGAGGCATTACTGATGGTGAAGATCTAAGTTATACCGGAGTGATCAACACGAGCGATCTTTCCGGTCAGCTCATCTCAATTAAAGCGACTGGCGGCAAGGGTGGTGAGGATAATGCCGAATACCCAACAGTAAAGCAGGGGGCTAAAGGCGGCGACGCTATCGCTAAAGTAACGATAGACGGAACTCTGAGCAGCGTCACAACAGGAGATATAGCAGTAAGTGCTTACGCAGGAGCGAATGGCAGCGCTTACCAGGGAACGTCCGGCGTTAGTGGTGCGGCAGCGGCTTACGGGCTCGAGCTTAAGCATGATCTTACTATTACAGCGGCTGATATCACTGTAAAAGCTGGAATGACTTATCATACTCCGGGAATAGGTGGTAGAACGGATATAGCTGGAGACAAACATAGCGAAGCGATGGCAGTAGGCCTTAAGGTGGACAGCGGTACTGTTGATTTTACTGCCGGTAAGATCAAGGTTATCGCTGATAGTGAAGTTTATAATTTAAATGTTGATGTAATCGCGACAGAAAGAACTAAATTGTCTGATGGCGGTGATGCAGCAGCTTATGGTATCCAGGTCAATGGCGGCGAGGTAAGCGCAAAGCTGACCGGAGATATAGTGTTTGATAAGGTTCTCGGTGCAGATGGCAGCGGCACAAGGACAGAGGTCAGTACTGGTAAAGGTGTTGACGGAGGCAACGGTGGCAATGCCTATGCTTACGGCGTTGATGTAAACGGCGGGATAGCTCATTTAGATTTGCAAAACATAACCATCGATAACGTAACATACAGTGGTAACTATATAAATGGCGGCGTCGGTGGTATAGGTGCTGGTACCGGTAATTCAGCGGCTGCAGCCGGCAAGACCGGCAATACCGGAAAGATCACTGCATTTGGCGTCAATGCCGAAGGTGGACGGACCGACGGTAACATAAAAACAATAAAAATTGAACTTACGAATAAGAATGGTAATGACAGCAGCGATGTTGTAAACAGGATCAGTGGCAACGGCGGTGTCGGCGGAGCTGTTTATGCAGCCGGTATCAGCAGTACAGGCGGAGCAGTACAGCTGAATGTTGCGGAGGCAATTGACATTAAAGCTACTGCCGGTAACGGTGGCAAGTTAAACTGGCTAGAACTGGAAAGTGAAGGTTTACTGACAGCGACAGGAGCGGTGCAGTCTGCTGCAGGCAAAGGCGGCGAGGCATTGGCCGCCGGCATTGATAACCGGGGCGGCAGCAGTAATGTTACAGCTAAAGATATCAAGATCACGGCCATTGGTGGCAGTGGCGGCACTAGTGCTTATAGACTAGAAAACGTATCAGAGGCTGATGCGGCAATATTAGCTGCCGAAAGGGTAAGCGGCGAAGGCGGCGAGGCGACAGCTATCGGCTTACAAAATACGGACGGCAGCCTGACGGCAGATGTACAGAAGCTGGAAATAACTGCTACCGGTGGTGCTGGCGGCGCGGGATTGAGCACCTATAGTACGATCAGCGGCGCTGGCGCAGACAGTGGAGCTGCGGCCGCTTACGGTATCAATGTTTTAGGCGGATTAGCAGAAAATTTGACAGTGGCTGAAATTACAGTGCAGGCTACCGGTGGTACCAGCCAAAAACCTCGCAGTGGTTTTGTAAATGCTACCGGGGCTGGAGTAACCGGCGGCAAGGGCGGTAAAGGCGGGGCTGCTGCTGC
>OGQG01001779.1_pt1 | contig 14776 bp, 13 predicted proteins | sample 1553201 | NCBI WGS metagenome assembly OGQG01 (sample SAMEA2579925, study PRJEB22360) | human gut metagenome | biome: human gut; feature: human-associated habitat; material: faeces | place: Denmark | collected 2008/2010
AGGATGCGAGGCCCGCACCAAGGGCCGAAGCAGACGCTGGGAGCCGCAACCCGGGCAGTGGCACGCCGCAGGCATGACGGAGAGGTTATTATGATGCAGCTTTCTCTGCCGCCTTCACCACATGGCTCACGAGCACGGAAGTCGTCACGGTGCCGACGCCGCCGGGGACGGGGGTGATGGCCTCCACCACCGGCTCTGCCTCGCCAAAGCGGACGTCACCGCAGAGTTTGCCTTCCTCGTTGACATGGATGCCCACATCCACGACGACCTGACCGGCCCGCAGATGCTCTGCGCCGATAAAGCCCATCCTGCCCATGGCCACCACCACAACATCGGCCTCACGGCAGACATCGGGCAGGCTCTGGGTGCGGGAGTTGCAGAGGGTGACGGTGGCGTTTTCCCGGTCCAGCATCATGGCTGCGGGCTTGCCTACCACGAGGCTGCGTCCCACGACGACGGCCCGCCTGCCGGAGAGGGGAATGTTGTAGAATTTCAGGATCTCAAGACAGGCCTGCGCCGTGCAGGGCGGGTAGCCGACGGCAGTGTTGGTGAAGACACCGGCCAGCGAGCCGTCGGTGATGCCGTCAATGTCCTTTTCGGGCGAGAGTGCGGCGCGGATGATCCTGTCATCAAACTGTTTGGGCAGGGGGCGGAAGAGCAGACAGCCGTGGATGGCGGCGTCTGCGTTGATGCCGGCAATGACGCGCAGCAGCTCTTCCTGCGAAGCGTCGGCGGGCAGAAGGAACTGCTTCACCTCGACGCCCACTTTCGCACAGCGGGCCATGACGCCTTTCTCGTAGGAGAGGTCATCGGGGCGCGCGCCCACCCGGACGACGGCCAGCGTGGGGACAACGCCCTTTTCCCGCAGCGCAGCGCAGCGGGCGGCATTTGCTTCGTTCATGGCGGCCACGACGGGCGCACCCTTCAAAATGGTAGACATATACGTTCCCTTTCTATGCATCAGGCCCGCAGGCGGCTTGCCACGGACTGGTAGACTTCGTTGGCCAGCGGCAGATATTCCGCCAGCATCCGGGCCGATTTTTCGTCCAGCGCGGCGGCATGGGCGCGGTCGGTCATGAGCTTTGTGTTGATGGCGACATTCAGCGCCGACGCCTGAAGTGCGGCCTTGCAGAACAGCGCCGCACAGCCTGCGTCTGAGAGAGCCAGCACGCTGCCCTTTTCGGCGTAATCGGCCGCAAGACGGATGCCCTCACAGCAGGCGTCCATGAGGTCCAGCGGCACGGCGCAGGCCCCGTCCAGTGCCTCGGCCAGCACAGCGGCCTTGCGGGCCTGCTGTTCGGGCGTCTCTCTGGGCAGGCCGTAGGCCGCCGCCAGAGGCGTGAATGCGTCGGCGTCCGCCTGCACGAGGGCTTCCAGCCGTTTGCGCAGGGCTTCAGCACGGGCATTCAGCGCCAAAATCTCTTCTTCCACGGCGGCATATTTCTTTTTGCCGGTGGTAAGATTTCCCACCATATTGCCCAGCGCCACGCCTGCCGCGCCCACGAGGGCCGCTGCGCCGCCGCCGCCCGGGGCGGGGGCTTTGCTGGCAAGCCGGCTCAGAAATTCCTCACAGCTCAGTTGTGTCAAATCCAAAGTAAAGTCCTCCCTCTGTCACGAATCCGTCCAGTGTTTCGTCATGGGCGTCCACTGCCGCTTTATCCACCCGCTGGGCCTCAAAGGCCACGCCCAGCTTCACAGCCCGGGTGCAGTTGGGAAGATAGCGGTCATAATAGCCTTTCCCCATCCCCACCCGGCGGCAGACTGCATCAAAAGCCGTGCAGGGGACCAGCACGAGGTCGAGCTGGTCCGGCCGTAAAATCTCCGACCGGCTCAAAATGGGCGTGCGGATGCCGTAGGCACCCACTTCCCAGCCGCCCGGCCCCGGCACGGCGGCTGTCAGCGAAAAGCCCTCGCCGCAGACGGGGTAGGCCGGCGTTTTGCCCTGCCGGGCCGCTTCCACAGCCAGCGCCGAGAGGTCGGCTTCGCCGCCGAAGGCCGCGTAGAGCAGGATGTTTTCTGCCTTTTTGAAGCAGTCCAGAGCCATGATGCGGGCGCAGAGAGCGGCGTTGGAGCGGGTGCGCTGGGTGTCCGACAACGCCCGGCGGGCCGCAATGCCTGCTTTGCGCTGTGCGGCTTTTTGCTCCGTGATGGTCATGGCAATGGGCTCCTTTCTGCACCCGGTGGGCAAATCTGCACAAAAACCGGGACGGATTTTTGTTATAATAATAAGCGCTGGGCGCAGAAAAAGCAAGGCTTTGGCAGGATGGGTGAAATATCTTCATCCAACCGAAAAGAAACAAACCAAACCGTATCGGTTTGTGCGAAATGCTGTTGAAGAAATCCACGATGTCTGGTATCATGGAAACAGGCGGGGCCGGAATGAGCGGACGCCCGTGCAAACTGATTTTTTGCATCAGAGAGAGGGGTAAATCGTATGTACAACGATATGATGGATACCATCGGCCTCGTGGAAAAGGCCGACCCGGAGCTGGCTGCGGCCATGGACCGTGAGCTGACCCGCCAGCGGGAAAATATCGAGCTCATCGCCAGCGAGAACATCGTCTCGCCCGCCGTCATGGCCGCCATGGGCAGCATCCTCACCAACAAGTACGCCGAGGGCCTGCCCGGCAAGCGCTACTACGGCGGCTGTGCCTATGTGGATGAGGTGGAGAACATCGCCATCCAGCGCGCCTGCAAGCTGTTCGGCGCAAAGTACGCCAACGTCCAGCCCCACTCCGGCGCACAGGCCAATCTGGCCGTCTACTTCGCCCTGCTCGATCTGGGCGATACCGTCATGGGCATGGACCTGTCTCAGGGCGGTCATCTGACCCACGGCTCTCCGGTGAATATGTCCGGCAAGAACTATCACTTCGTCTCCTACGGCGTCGGCGAAGATGGCCGCATCGACTATGCCGAGCTGGAAAAGCAGGTCAAAAAGGTCCGTCCCAGGATGATCGTGGCAGGCGCTTCGGCCTACCCCCGTGCCATCGACTTCGAGAAGCTGGCTGAGATCGCCCACGGCTACGGGGCCTTCCTGATGGTGGATATGGCCCACATCGCGGGCCTCGTGGCCGGCGGGATGCACCAGAGTCCGGTGCCTTACGCCGACGTCGTGACCACCACCACCCACAAGACCCTGCGCGGCCCCCGCGGCGGCCTCATCCTGACCAACAATGCCGTGCTGGCCAAGCGCATCAACTCCGCTGTCTTCCCCGGCACCCAGGGCGGCCCGCTGGAGCACGTCATCGCGGCCAAGGCTGTCTGCTTTGGCGAGGCACTCAAGCCCGAGTTCAAGGACTACGCCCGCAAGATCGTGGAGAACGCACAGGCCATGGCCGCTGAACTGCAGGCCCGCGGTGTCAAGCTGGTGTCCGGCGGCACCGACAACCACCTGATGCTCCTCGACCTGCGGGACGAGGAATGCACCGGCAAGGAGCTGGAAGCCCGCCTCGACAGCGTCCACATCACCGCCAACAAGAACACCGTCCCCGGCGAGACCCGCAGCCCCTTCGTGACTTCCGGTGTCCGTCTGGGTACTCCGGCTGTCACCACCCGCGGCATGGGCGAAGCCGAGATGAAGGTCATTGCGGACTGCATCGCCGACTGCATCTGGCACTACGACGAGAAGAAGGACGACATCTCCGCCCGTGTGCTGGCCCTGACCAAGGCTTTCCCCCTGTACCAGTAAAGCCCCCTGCCCCCGGCGGGAGACTGAAAAAAATACTGCACCTGCAGCCCCGGGCTGCCGCCCCCAAAAGCGGCCCCGGGGCTGTATTTTTTGCTTTCAGCCCCTCGAATCCTGTTATTTTGTGGAAAATGCACGGTTGATGGGACTGTATTTTGTAAATGTGACGAAAGTGAGAAAAATCTATTGACAGACTCGTAGGGGGGGGGGTATAATTGGCCCACAGGCCGACAGTCGAAAAATGCTAGCCTGCCTGTATAATTTATCTTTATTTATGGAGGCAAAAATCATGAAAATGGCAAAGAAACTTCTGGCCGTCGTCCTCGCTGGTGTTATGGCAGTGTCCATGCTGACTGGCTGCGCAAGCATCTCTTCTCGTCGGGTCGCTGACGAGCTGGAGGGTATGCTGAAGGCCGCTAACGACAAGGCTACCGTCAAGGCAATCGATGACGATCTGGCAAACAAGGCAGCCAAGGTTGCTAAGGACAATAGCGGCGCTCTGAAGGTTGAGACCACTCTGAAGGCTGACGTCAAGACTGAGCTGACCAAGAATAACAAACTCGGCGACTCCTATATCTGGATTGCCTACTTTGCGACCAAGGATGTGAATAAGACTGTTAAGGCTCAGAACATCGCTAAGGCGCTGATTGGCACGAACGGTAAAATCGACACCACTAAGGCTATCAACAGCAGCGATGTCAAGGTCGGCGACAAGAACGGCGCTGCCATCGAGGCTGGCAATAAGTTCGAGCTGAGCATGAAGGACTTCAAGGTTGGCGATACCGATTACGTCATGGTCGTTGTCACCTGCAAGGCTCAGGTCAAAGCTGCAGGTTGATCGCACCTGAGCTGACATAAGCCCAGCAATAAAACGATATTATCTATTCCTCGAAATAAAAATGGCACAAGGGCCCGGAGTGGAAACACCCCGGGCCCTTGTGTTTTTTGCTGTCTCCCCACACTCTGACACGGTTTGTCCCGAGCGGATGGTATGCTGTTTTACAGGACAGGCCGACCGGGCCTTGCTCCGGGACATAATGCACCACCCACGGAAAGGAAAGGATACTATGAGTAATTATCGGATGCAGATGCCCGCCCAGTATACATCCATCGGGGACGACGAAATGGTGCTGCTCTGCGGCGGCGAGACCACGGCATGGCAGACGTTTCAGGACATTGGCCGGGTGCTGAACTATGTGGCCCGTATCTTCTCGGCGGGCAGCTCCATCGTCAACAATGTGGTCACCATCGTGAATTATTTCAATAAGCTCGAAGACCTGCTCCCGGTCATCGGGGAAGTATAAACGAAAAGGGCCGGTACTGCTGCAATGCAGCAGTACCGGCCCTTACTTTATCAGGAGATCAATAATGCAGCTTGTCGGCGGTCAATGCCTCGAGCACGGGCAGCATGGCGGCAGCCTCAGCCTTTGCGGTGGGCAGGTCCATGTCGCGGTAGTTGCCGCACTCCACCTCGCTTGCGCCGGGGACATCGCCCTCGAACGCAGCCATGAAGCGGAAGGACTCCACCGTCAGGCTCAGCGCCTCGGCGGGGGTCAGGCCCCGGGTCAGCAGGTAAAAGCCGGTGCGGCAGCCCATGGGGCCGACGTAGATGACGCCGTCCTTATACTGGCTGTTGCGGGCGTAGGTGGCGAAAAGGTGCTCCAGCGTGTGGGCTGCGCCGGTGGAGAGATAATCGCCGTGGTTCGGTTTCTTCATCCGGATGTCCCAGGTCAGAACATCGCCGTCCTGACGGCTCAGGTACATGCCGCGGTCGAGCCTGGTGTGGTCTACACAGAAACTTGCAATGCGCTCCATGTCACGCCTCCCGAGATCAGGCCTGCAGGCGCTGGACGCTGCCGTGTGCGCAGTCCACAGCGACCATCAGACCGTCGCGGATGTGGGCGGTAGCGCCGAGGGCGCCCACGATGGTGGGCTTGAGCAGGGCCTTGCCGGCGATGGCGGCGTGGCTGTTCAGGCCGGCTTCCTCGACCACCAGAGCGGCGGCGTCACGGACGTAGCTCAGCATCTCGTTGGAGGTGGAGGGGACGACCAGGACCATGCCGGGCTTGAACTTTGCACGGATCTCCTCGATGGTGCGGCAGACGCAGGCCTTGCCGGTGGCGTTGGCCAGAGCAGCGCCCTCGGGGCCGACGCCGACGCCGGTAGCCAGGCAGTTGCCGATCATGTGGATCTTGATCATGTTGGTGGTGCCGGAGACGCCCACGGGGACGCCGGCGGTCACGACAGCCAGCTCACCGTCGTGCAGATAGCCGTGCTCTTTTGCCAGAGCGGTGGACTTCTCGATGAGCTCATCGGTGCTGGAGGCGAGGTCCATCATGAGCGGGGTGATGCCCCAGGAGACGGACAGCTGGCGCTGGACCTGCTCGTCCATGACGCAGGCGATGATGGGCTGAGAGGGGCGGTACTTGCTCAGCAGGCGGGCAGTGTTGCCGGACTCGGACACGGTGACGATGGCAGAAGCGTTGACGTCCTTTGCGGTCAGGCAGGCAGCGTGTGCGGTAGCGTCGCTGACGCTGATCTGGCCGGTGGTATCGGTCAGGCGGTTGTCGCGGTAGTGGACCTCGTTCTCGGTGCGCTCTGCGATGGCGGACATGGTCTTGAGGGCCTCAACAGGGTATGCGCCCGCAGCGGTCTCGCCGGAGAGCATGATAGCGGAAGTGCCGTCGTAGATGGCGTTTGCCACGTCGGAGATCTCGGCGCGGGTGGGGCGGGGGTTGACCATCATGCTGTCCAGCATCTGGGTCGCAGTGACGATGGGCTTGCCGAAGGAGAAGGAGCGGTCGATGACGCTCTTCTGGATGCCGGGCAGCTCGGTGAAGTCGATCTCGACGCCCAGGTCACCGCGGGCGACCATGACGGCGTCGGCAGCGGACAGGATGCTGTCGATGTTATTGACGCCCTCGCGGTTCTCGATCTTGGCGATGATGCGGATCTTGGAGTCGTACTCGTTCAGCAGGTTGCGGATGTCGTAGACGTCCTGTGCGGTGCGCACGAAGGAAGCAGCGATGAAGTCGAAGCCCTGCTGGACACCGAAGATGATGTCATCCCGGTCGCGCTGGCTCAGGTAGGGCATGGACAGGTGGACGCCGGGGACATTGACGCCCTTCTTGGTCTTGATCTTGCCGCTGTTGAGCACTTCGCAGACGATGTCGGTGTCCGTGACGCTCTTGATGGCCAGCTTGATGAGGCCGTCGTCCAGCATGATGGTGCCGCCCTCGTGGACGTCCTGGGGCAGGTCCTTGTAGGTGATGGAGCAGATCTCCTTGGTGCCCTCCACCTCGCGGGTGGTCAGGGTGAAGGTCTGGCCGGCTTCCAGCATCTCAACGCCGTTCTTGAACTCCTTCAGGCGAATCTCGGGGCCTTTGGTGTCCAGCAGGGCAGCAACGGGCTTGTTCAGCTCAGCGCGGACAGCCTTCAGCATGTCCAGACGGCCCTTGTGCTCCTCGTAGGAGCCGTGGGAAAAGTTGAAGCGGGCCACGTTCATGCCGTTGGCGACCAGCTCGCGCAGGACGCCGTCCTTATCGGTAGAAGGGCCAAGGGTGCAGATGATCTTCGTTTTTCTCATAAATATACCTCTAACAGTCTCTTTTTTCCTCTATGATGGGCGCGCAGGTGCCAAATATGCCCTGCGGCCGCTGGCCGGACATCGGCCCGGTCAGGGGTGTTTGAAAACCTTACCATTCTATATTATAACCGCTTGTGTACAAGAGAGCAAGAAAAAATTCGGCAAAGAAAACCTTAAATTTTCGTGATAGATGCCGGAGCGATAAAACGCTTGCGAAAAGTGCGTCCATCGCCTATAATAGGGCTAAGCAAAAGTCTCACTTCTGCCCCGAAGGGACAGAGGTGAGCGCAAAATGATAGAAACGGAGTGAAAGCGTAATGGAAAAGCGCGTTTTTCTGATCGTTCTGGACAGCTTCGGCATCGGCGCAGAGCCGGATGCCGCCGCCTTTGGCGATGAGGGGACCAACACCCTCGGCGCCATCGCCAACCACCCCAACTTCAACTGCCCCAACCTGAAAAAGCTCGGACTGTTCAACATCGACGGTGTGACCGTCGGCGAGAAGGATGCCGCTCCCATCGGCTCCTTCGCCCGCCTGCAGGAGCAGAGCATGGGCAAGGATACCACCATCGGCCACTGGGAGATCGCCGGTGTCGTCAGCCCGAGGCCCCTGCCCACCTTCCCGGACGGCTTCCCGGACAGCCTCATCCACGAGTTCGAGGAAAAGACCGGCCACAAAGTCCTCTGCAACAAGCCCTACTCCGGCACGCAGGTGCTGAAGGACTACGGCGAGCAGGCCATGAAGGAGGATGCCCTCATCGTCTACACCAGCGCCGACAGCGTGTTCCAGGTCGCCGCCAACGAGGAGCTTGTGCCGGTGCATGAGCTGTACCGCTATTGCGAGATCGCCCGCGAGATGCTGAAGGGCGAGTACGGCGTGGGCCGCGTCATCGCCCGCCCCTTCCTCGGCCACACCGCCGACACCTTCTACCGCACCACCAACCGCCACGACCTGAGCCTCAAGCCGCCCCGCAAGACCATGCTTGATCTGCTCAAGGACGCAGGCAGGGATGTCATCGCCGTCGGCAAAATTTTCGACATCTTCGACGGCGAGGGCGTGACGGAAAAGATCAAGACCACCGGCAACACCAACGGCATCGCCTTCACCAAGGCTTTGCAGACCCGCGACTTCGAGGGTCTGGCCTTCGTGAACCTCGTCGATTTCGATATGCTCTACGGCCACCGCCGCGATGTGGCGGGCTACGCCGCCGCCGCCACCGAGTTCGACAAGTTCGTTGCCGACTTCATCCCCGGGATGCGGGAGGGCGACATCCTGATGGTCACGGCTGACCACGGCTGCGACCCCTCCTACACCAAGACCACCGACCATACCCGCGAGTATGTGCCGTACCTCATCTGCGGCAAGGGCGTCAAGCCGGGCGTTGACCTCGGCACCAAGCTCTGCTTCGGCACCATCGCACACACCATCTGCGACTATCTGGGCGTGGATGCTTCCACGCTGGACGGCCAGAGCGTGCTGAGCGACATTTTAGCTTAAACAGGCAAAAGAAAAAGGACTGCGTGAGCAGTCCTTTTTCTTTTGCAATTCTATTTACGCTGCATCATTTTCAGCGCTGGAAGCGTCGCCGCTGCCGGAGCCGAACAGGGCGTCCAGCACGGTGGAAGCGGCCTGATGCAGAGAGGAAGCCGCCTGCTCCACCTGCTCCTGGGTCGGCATACTGAAGGACGGCGACTCGGTGGAGTCTGCCGGGGCTTCTTCGCTGCCGTCTGCAGGGACCTCGGTGGAAGCGCTGGGCTCACCGGAGGCGTCGCCCTCGGCGGGCTGGCTGTCAGCGGGGGCCTCTTCCGCCGGGACTTCGCTCTCGGCGGGCTCTTCTGCGATCACGCTGTCGGGAGATTCCTCCGGGATGGATGCACCGGCGTTGGGGTCGGCAGTCGGCGTGAAGACCTCGGTCTTCTCGGGGGTCTGGCTGGTGCCGGTGAGCTTGTCCTCGCCGCCCAGAACCGCTGCGATGAGGGCCTTGGCCTCGTTGACCGAGTTCTCATCCGGCTTCATGACGTAGAGGCTCTGGCCCTTGGCGGAGTAGCACTTGCTGCTCTTCGCGCCCGAGCCGGTGACGGTGTAGCTCTGGATGTCCCAGTTGGCAAGGTCGCCCAGCTGCATCCGGACCAGCGCAGAGATCTGTTCCTGCGAGAGGCTGGTGACGAAGCAGTCGGCGGCGGCGTCCATCAGCTTGGAGAAGCCCATGAGCAGGGCCGGGGACTTGAGCTTGTTGGCCACCGCGTCGATGACTTTCATCTGGTTGATGCCGCGCTGGATGTCGCCGGTCTTGAAGGCGTGGCGCTCACGGGCAAAAGCCAGAGCGGACTTGCCGTCCAGATGGTTCCAGCCCTCGGCGAAGGTGGTGGGGTCGTAATAGCCGGGGCTGCCCACCGAGGTGAAGGCCTGGTCGGAGTAGACGTCCACGCCGCCGATGGCGTCGATGATGTTGATGAAGCCCGCAAAGTTGATGCGGAGGTAGTGCTCCACATCCACGCCGTAGAGGTTGCCCAGCGTGGCCATGCTGGTCTCGACGCCGTAGAGGCCGGCGTGGGTCAGCTTGTCCTTGCTGTCGGTGCCTGCGAGGTCAACATAGTAGTCGCGCGGGGTGTTGATGAGGGCCGCCTGCTTGGTGGTGGGGTTGACCACGGCGAGGATGTTCACGTCGCTGCGGGCCTTTTCGGTCAGCTCGCCGCGGTTGTCCACGCCGCTGAGATAGACGACGAAGGGCTCTTTCGTGATCTTATTCGCCTCTGCGCCGGTGAGCAGGCCGGAAGTCATGCTGTCCAGTGCGGTCAGACCCTGCTGCGCCCAGACACAGCCCACGGCCAGCGCGGCGCAGAGCAGGACGGACAGCACCCGGGCCACGACGGCACCGCTGCGGGAGGCGAGGCACTTGCGCACCAGCAGCCAGAGCAGCACCAGAAGCGCGGTGATGATAACGAGGTAGAGCACCGGCAGCATCTGGGTGCGCCAGAGCTGCACCAGCGCGGCAAGGCTCAGGATGGCCTGCAGTACCAGCAAGACCATTCCTCCTTTCGGAAGTTTGTCGTCAGCGGGGGCGGGCTCGCTGGGGTGCAGCGGCTCCCACTGTCTGCGGGGCGGCACCGGAGGCTTCGGCGGCTCGGACGGAGGCGTCGGTGCCGGTTTCGGCGGCGCTTTGGGGCGGGGAGGCTCCGGCGAGAAGAAATCGGCGCTGTCTACCTCCACCTCGTCAGGCTCGCTGCGCTTGATGCCCCGGTGGATGTGCCGGGGGCCTTCGTCGTTATTCTGGGGATGGATATGCTCGTTTTCGTCAAACATAGGCGTTCACTCCTTTGGATGTGTATGCCGTCATGTGGTGGGGATGATGCTCAGCACAGCCCGGGCGGGCAGACAGGTGGCCGTCTGGTCTTCCTCGCTGAGCCAGCCGAAAGATTCGCAGATGTGGTCAGGGCAGGGCGAGTCCACAAAGCGGGCCGCGCCGTCCTGGATCCTGATGTGGACGGTGAGGTAGCCGGTGTCCACATCGTAATCGGCGTCTTTTTCGAGAGGAAAGGTGAGCTTGGTGTTGCTGTCGCCATAGATGAGCTCTGCGCAGAGCGGCGCACCGGTCTGGTTTGCTTTCCGCACCAGCAGCAGCACGGCGGCTGCGGCCAGAATGACGGCAGCAAAGACCAGATCCATCAGCAGTTTTTTGTGTTGTTTCATAAAAAATTATCCTTTGAGCGGGATCTGCTCCAGCTCGGCCAGCCAGAGCGCGGCGGCTGCGTCGCTGGGCATCCGCCAGTCGCCCCGGGGCGAGAGGGTGACGCTGCCCACCTTGGGGCCGTCGGGCAGGCAACTGCGCTTGAACTGCTGAGCGAAGAACCGCCAGTAGAAGTTGCGCAGCCACTTGTAGAGCACTTCGTCCGGGTACTCGGCCCGGCCTGCGAAGGCCGCTTTCGCCAGCCGGAATATCTTCGACGGGCCGAAGCCGAAGCGGAGGACATAATAAAGGTAGAAGTCGTGCAGCTCATAGGGACCCACGAGGTCTTCCGTCTTCTGAGAGATCTCGCCGTCCCTGGCAGGCAGCAGCTCCGGGGAGACGGGGGTGTCGAGGATGTCCAGCAGCACCCGGCGCAGCTCGGCGGAGGCGGCAATGTCGGCCTCATACTGGACGAGGTGGCGCACCAGCGTCTTGGGGACACCGGCGTTGACGCCGTACATGCTCATGTGGTCGCCGTTGTAGGTGGCCCAGCCCAGCGCCAGCTCGGAGAGGTCGCCGGTGCCGACGACGAGGCCGCCGGTGCGGTTGGCAGTGTCCATCAGCTCGAGGGTGCGCACACGGGCCTGTCCGTTCTCAAAGGTGACGTCCAGCACGCTCTCGTCCTGGCCGATGTCCCTGAAGTGGCTGTGGACGGTGTTGGCGATGTCGATCTCGGTAAAACTGACGGCCAGCTCGTCGCAGAGGATCTCTGCATTGCTGCGGGTGCGGTGGGTGGTGCCGAAGCAGGGCATGGTCACGGCCAGCACATCGCTGGTGGGGCGGCCCAGCTGTTTCATAGCGCGGACGGCCACCAGCAGAGCGAGGCAGCTGTCCAGACCGCCCGAGATGCCGATGACCGCCGTCTTGGCGTGGGCATGCTCGAGGCGCTTGGCGAGGCCGTCGGCCTGCATTTTCAAGATCAGCTCACAGCGCTCGGCCCGGCGGCGCTCGTCGTGGGGGATGAAAGGCGTGGGGTCTACCCAGCGGGAGAGCTTGGTCTCGGTGAGGGCAAGGTCGAAATCGACGGTCAGATACCCCTCAGCGTTGGGCTCGAAGCTGGTGTTGCGCGCCCGCTCCGACTCCATCCGCTGGCAGTCCAGCTCCGTTTCAGCCCAGCCGCCCTCGAAGGGAGACGTCTCGGCGAGGAGGGTGCCGTTCTCGGCGATGAGGTCGTGGCCGGCGAAGACCATGTCCTGGGTGCTCTCGCCGTGGCCGGCAGAAGCGTACAGGTAGCCGCAGAGCAGGCGGGCGGACTGGTTCGACACCAGCGCCCGGCGGTACTCGGCCTTGCCGACCGTCTCATCGCTGGCCGAAAGGTTCGCAATGACGGTGGCACCGGCCAGCGTGTGGAAGGTGGAGGGGGGCAGAGCGCTCCACAGGTCTTCGCAGATCTCCACGCCCAGAACGAAGCTGGGCATCTGGCGGCAGCGGAAGAGCAGGGATGTACCGAACGGCACCTCCTGCCCGCAGACCGTTACATTTTCCACCTCGGTGCTGCCCGGGGTGAACTGGCGCTTTTCGTAGAACTCGCCGTAGTTGGGCAGGTAGGTCTTGGGGACAAGGCCCAGCAGACGCCCGCCGCAGAGGACGGCGGCGCAGTTGTACAGCTTGCCCCGCACCAGCAGCGGCAGGCCCACGAGGGCCACGACGTCCAGCTCCCGGCTGGCGTCCAGCACGGTCTGCAGGGCGTCCAGCGCGCCCTGCTGCAACGTGCGCTGCAAGAACAAATCGCCGCAGGTGTAGCCGGTGAGGCAGAACTCGGGGAACACCGCCAGCTTGACGCCGCGGGCCGCAGCGTCCTGTAACTGAGATACGATTTGGGAAGCGTTATAATTGCAGTCGGCCACCCGCAGTGAGGGCGAGAGGGCAGCTGCTTTCAAAAAACCATCTTTCATCGGAGGATTTCACATCCTGTCTGTTGAATTAAGGCCCCGGCGGAGACGTGCTCTGTGGGGTTTTGTTCAGTATACCACAAACCGGCCCAAACGAAAAGTGACAGTGTGGTTAAAGAAACGAAAAACGCTGCCTGCACACCGCAGACAGCGCTGAAAACAAAAGATGGAAAACGAGATAGACCGTAAGCCGGGTTCTGTATTAAACGACGATCTGTCTAGACCTGCCATTGCTGACAGGTTCGTGCCGCCTTCGGGACACGCGAGCAGCGCTGTACGTCCCATATAGGCGTTGCTTCCGGTAGGGTTTACAAAGCCGCATAGTCACCCATGCGCTGGTGAGCTCTTACCTCGCCCTTTCATCCTTACCGCATTGCTGCGGCGGTTTCCTTTCTGTTGCACTTTCCCTGAGGTCACCCTCGGCTGCCGTTAGCAGTTACCGTGCTCTGTGAGGCCCGGACTTTCCTCAGAGCGGTCAAAGCCGCCCCGCCGCCGTATGTTCCACTCGTTTTCCGCTCCTCATGATACCATAAAAAAACAAGATTTGCAAGAGAAAGAGAATTTTGCTATACTTATCTTATATGTTGCCCGCGCTGGAGGTGGGAAGATGAAGCTTTATTTCAAAGTCCCGCCCGAGACGGATGGGATGCTGCTGCGCGGTTTTCTGCGCAGGTGCAGTGTCTCCACCGACCTGTCCCGGGCCGTGAAATTCCGGGGCAGCGGCTTTTTTGCCGACGGCGCCCCCATCCTGGCCAACCGCCGGGTGGAGGCCGGGCAGGTCATCTCCTTTGAACTGCCGCCGGAGGGGGAGGGCGTTGCGCCGCAGGACGACATCCCGGTGGATGTGGTCTACGAGGACGCTTTCGCCCTCGTGGTGGAAAAGCCGCCCCATCTCGCAGTGCATCCTACCCTGAATTACCCGCTGGATACGCTGGCGAACGGCTATGCCGCCTGGGCGCTGCGTCAGGGCAGAAGCCCCGTTTTCCGCCCGGTGAACCGCATCGACAAGGACACCAGCGGCCTTGTGCTGGCGGCCCAGAATGGCTACGCCGCCCCGCTGCTGGCTCAGCGGGTGGAGAAGCTCTACTACGCCGTTGCAGAAGGAGAACTTCCCCTCGGGCCGGGCGTCATCGACGCCCCCATCGGGCGGCAGGGGGAGAGCATCATCGGGCGGTGCGTCACCCCCGACGGCAAACCCAGCCGGACGGAATATACCATATTGAAAGCCGAAAACGGCCTGAGCCTCGCGGCCTGCGTCCCGGTGACGGGCCGGACCCACCAGATACGGGTACATTTTGCATCCATCGGCCACCCGCTGGCCGGCGATGACCTCTACGGCGGGAGCCGGGCGCGCATCGGGCGGCAGGCGCTCCACTGCGCAAAACAGACGTTCTGGGTGCCGCGCTGCGAGCGGATGCCGGACGGCATCCGCATCGAAGTGCCGGTGGACGAGACGACCCTGAGGCCGGTGACAGTGGAAAGCCCGCTGCCGGAGGATATGACAAAGCTTTTTGTCTAAATTTGTGTATTTCGTGAAAAGTAAGTGAAAGCTAAGCCCAAATTCTGTGTCAATGCTTGTTTCGGCGCTGGCAGGGTGTATAATAAATAGAGTTATTCTTGTCAAAAAAGCTGTCCTGATGCGGCAGCGTGTCGATAACAGAGAAAAGAGACAAATCAGAATCTCCTGAAGATACAGGAAGGAGCATCCTTTTTGCTGGAAGATAAAACAACTGAAACGCGGCAGGACGAGCCAGCCGGTGCGCCGCGGCACACCGGCTTCCGCGCAAAGCTGCGCTCGCTTTGGGCGCAGCTCCAGTGCGTCCATCTGCTGCGCCGCCACCGGCGGTATCGCCGCCGCAGAACCCGGCCGGGGAAAACCTTTGCAAA
>OGQG01001799.1_pt1 | contig 14652 bp, 9 predicted proteins | sample 1553201 | NCBI WGS metagenome assembly OGQG01 (sample SAMEA2579925, study PRJEB22360) | human gut metagenome | biome: human gut; feature: human-associated habitat; material: faeces | place: Denmark | collected 2008/2010
TATGCGGCAAAAATCTTGCAGGAATTGATTTGATGTATTATAATAAACCGTGCTGAAAAATTATATAAATTTATTAATTATATAACAAAAAGTATAACTGCTAATACAAAAAATAAACAGGATGCAATTAAAAAATAAGCAGGATGGGAGCAACTGTTATGAAAAATGAAGATGATGTTATCGGCAATGAAATAACGGGTGGCGGGAGCAGTTCCAGCGGTCCTTTAAAAAGTCTGCTGGAGGTATGTCCGATCTGTGGCAAGGAATTTTCCTGCAATAAAACCTATCATGTCTATACGGCACTGGCCGGACGCCGGCGGCAGTATTACTGCAGCTATCACTGCTTTAAACAGCGGCCGAATCCCAAAAATAAATTATAAAACACTAAAACACCGTACATTTTGTACGGTGTTCTTTTATTATGCTGTCGTGCATAGATGACAGGAAGCAGTTTGCAGGATTTGTTGAATGATATTTTTGCAGTGCTTACATATATTCACTTATATGTGGAACCTATAAAGCATGAGCAAGTAAATCAGTATGATTGTCCTGTAGAGGGGTAAAATTATATGATATTACAAAAAAATATTGCTTTTTACAAAAAGCATAACTACAATATTAATTAGATAACGAATAGTTTAGAAAATATTAAATAAAATAATTGTAAAACTTAAATTGATGAGAGAATTTGCAGAAATTTAAAATCATGAGAGAAGTGAAAGCATGAACGCTGACAGTTACGGCCTTAAATTGAACGAACAAAGCAGTGAGCAGACGGTCTATGACTACAATATGCTGATGAGTGCGATGAACGTCAGTGTCAGCAAGCACTTGATGGACGAAAATTTTACCGTAGTCTGGGCTAATGATTATTTTTACTCGCAGACTTTATACACAAAGCAAGAGTATGAAGCGATCTATCATAACAGCTGCCGCAAATATTTTGCGCAGTATCCGGAAGAGTATGAAAAAATGGCGATGGCAGTTGAACAGGCATTGCTGAAAGGGAAAAGTGGTTATGAATGTATCTGCAGGATGCCGCTTAAAGATGGAAGCTGCTCCTGGATCAAAGTCAGCGGTATGTTCAGCGACCAAAAAGTTAACGATATCCCGGTCATTTATGCTACCTTTATTGATGTTACTGAAGCCGTTGAACAAAAGGAACTGCAGCAGCAGCTGGAAAAACGTTCACAGGAGCGGCAGGCGGCACTGCAGGCGGCAGAAGTCGCTAACCGTGAAAAGTCTGATTTTCTTTCCCGGATGTCGCATGATATCAGGACGCCGATGAACGCTATTATGGGGATGACGGATATTGCCTCCGCGCATATCGACACTCCGGAAAAGGTACAGGACTGTCTGCGGAAGATCTCGCTTTCGAGTCAGCCTCTTCTGGGCCTGATCAATGATGTGCTGGATATGTCGAAGATAGAAAGCGGAAAAATGACTCTGGCGGAAGAAGTGATCGAGCTGCCGGAGGTGATGGACACTATCGTTTCGATCATGCAGAGCAGTGTCAAGGCCAGGCAGCAGCATTTTGACGTGCGCCTGCAGCATATCAGGCACGAGCAGCTGTGCTGCGATTCACTGCGTCTGCGGCAGGTACTGATCAATGTGCTTTCCAACGCTTCCAAGTTTACGCCGCCGGGCGGTACCGTCAGTTTCGATATCGAAGAAACGGCGTCAGAAAATGCGGCCAAAGCCTGGTTCAAATTTACAGTCAGGGATACCGGAATCGGAATCAAGCCGGAGTTTTTGAGGGATATTTTTAAACCCTTCACCCGCGAAAAAGACAGCCGGATCGATAAAACTGAAGGCAGTGGTCTGGGGATGGCGATCTCGAAGAAAATCGTCGATTTGATGGGCGGGACGATCGATGTCAGCAGCGAGGTTGGTACTGGTACTGAATTTACGATCAGGCTGCCGCTGCCGATCAGTGAACTGGAATTGGGCAATTTTAAGTTTCCCGATTTGAAGATCATCGTAGTCGACGATGATGTGATCGTCTGTGAGCATACGACGGAGCTTTTACGGCAGATTGGCATTCGTTCGGACTGGGAAACGTGTGGACAGCGGGCGGTGCAGAAGGTCCTGGCGGCGCATCAGGCGGGTGAGCCTTACGACGCGGTGATATTGGACTGCAGGATGCCGGATCAGGACGGAGTGGAAACGGCGGCGATCATTCGCAGCGCTATCAGCGAACCGCTGCCGATCATTTTGATTTCAGCATATGATTCGGCCGATGTTGAAACGAAGGCGCGTCAGGCGGGTGTCAACGGTTTTATGACGAAGCCTGTTTTTATGTCGACTTTGTGCCGGGCGTTACAGAGATATGTTTTAGGTCAAGCAGCTGCCGATGAACAAAAGAGTAAAACTGATTTCAGCGGTAAACGCTTTTTATTAGTGGAAGATAACGCATTGAACCGTGAGATAGCGATGGAAATGCTGGAATCTGCCGGCGCTGTGGTAGAAAGTGCCTGTGACGGCGCAGAAGGCGCGGCAAAATTTGCGGCGGAGCCGGCAGGATATTATGATCTGCTGCTGATGGATGTGCAGATGCCTGTGATGAACGGCTATGAAGCCACGCAGAAGATCCGCGCTTCTGCTAAGTCCGATGCCAGAACCGTGCCGATCGTGGCGATGACGGCCGATGCTTTTGCCGAAGATATCATCGAAGCGAAAAAGGCAGGTATGAACAGCCATTTAGCCAAGCCTTTAAATTTAGCGACGCTGGTGCGTGAAATAAATAAACAGCTGCAGAAGCATTGAAAAAGAGAATAAAAGTTCGGGGACACCGTATGTGTGATTGCATACGGTGTTTTTTTATTTGTTTTTAGAAGCAAAGAAAAGAGGCTGTTGTACAAGGTTGGCAAGTAAATAATTCAAATAACAAAACCGTCTGCCGAGGCAGGCGGTTTTTTGCAGTTCGGGTACCAGTTGCAAGACTTTCAGACAGGCGTATTCACTTATAACAAAAATGTCTTGCGGGGGGGGACAAATATGGTATTATATCAAAAAATAAACTATATAGATAGTGTTAAGTATTAGGAATAAGAAATTATCAAAACAAGAATTAATTAAAATATTGCGAAAGTAGACATGACAAGTAAGGTTTTCACCAAGGCGTTGCGACCCTCCGCCTTGCTTGAAAATATTTCCCCACAGGTGCCGCTTTGCTAAAAAAGCAGAGCGGCAAACCCAAATGAGCGCTGCGGTTTAAAGCTGCAGCTTTGATGAAAGTTTTTAGACAGGGAGCACAGATGCTTCCTTTGTTTAAAATATTATTTCCAAACAACCCTTTATGTATAATCGGGGTCTTGCAATCGGCGTGAAAAATTTACAGAAAGGAGCGGGAAAGGCAAAAGCCAGGGCAACCATTTTCAGTAGAAGTCAGGCTGTGACACGCCTGCTGCCCCTGCGCGATAACGGGTAGAAATTTGTAGTAAAAATTGATGATGAAGGAGTGAGACAGTTGTCTAAATCCAAAAGGTACCAGTTAGAGAAAAAAATCATGGTTTTTCTGAGCAGCGGTTTGTTTGCGATCTCAGGATTTTGTGCAGGCGACGTTTATGCCGCGGCTGTTTTTGCGGATGGGACAGGGACCAATTCGACTGTTGCCGGCGTAAATAACAACGCCAGCGGTGAGAATACTAATGCTGTAGGTTATAACAATCATGCTATTTCTGATAACAGCAACGCGATCGGCGCGAATAACCAGGCTCTGGCCGAGGATTCCAATGCCATCGGCAGTAAAAACAACACTTATGCCAATGAATCGAACGCGATCGGCAGCGGCAATATCACTAATGGTGTCGGGTCTAATGCTATTGGTAAGGATAATGTGGCCAATGGCTTGGACAGTAACGCTTTTGGTACTGCCAATAAGGCGAATTCGGATAATTCCAATGCTTTCGGTACCGGCAATCTGGCGGATGGTATCGGTACGAGCGCCTTTGGTTATTTGAATAATGTCAGCGGCAATGAATCAGTGGCGTTTGGTTTTACCAATACCATTTCGGCGGCAGAGGCCGTAGCAATGGGCCGCAATAATCAGGTGATCGCTACCGGCGGCAGTGCGATCGGTAATAATAATCAGGCAATGGCGATGTATTCTACTGCGATCGGCAATGATAACTATGCTATCGGTGAGAATTCCAGCGCGATCGGCCTTGGCAACAATATTACAGCTAACGAAGCTACGGCGCTGGGCAACAAGAATACGGCTTCGGGGATCTCGGCAGGCGCTGTCGGTATCAGCAATACTGCCAGCGGCCATAATGCCCAGGCTTTCGGTTATTTAAACGAAGCTACGGGTCAGGATTCTCAGGCCTTCGGCGCTCAGAACAAAGCGACGGAGCGTTATGCCAGCGCTTTTGGGCATGAAAATGAGGCTAAGGCCTATGCGGGCAGTGCGCTGGGTGTGAAAAACGTGGCGACAGGCAATTTTGCTTCAGCGGTTGGTTATGACAATACGGCATCCAACTATCTGGCTAACGCCATCGGCACCTCGAATGTGGCCTCCGGAGCCTATGCTAATGCTTACGGTGTACATAACGAAGCCAATGCCAGTTATGCCAGTGCTTTTGGCTATGGCAATATCGTCAGCGGCGAGCATGGCATCGCATCTGGCTACAATAATAACATCAGCGGCAATTTCGCCAGCGCTTTCGGTACAGATAATACAGTTAGCAATATTCGCAGTGCGGCCGTAGGTTCGAATAATACCGTCAGCGGTGAGGTCAGTAATGCTTTTGGCTATAATAATACCGCCAGCGGCAATTATACTAACGCTATCGGTTATAACAACCAGGCGCAGGCTTTTGCCGCTTCGGCGATCGGCTATCAGAACAAGGCTACGGCCAGCGCGGTTTCGGCCAGCGCCGTGGGTCGTTCCAACGAAGTGAGCAACGAATATGCCAATGCTTTCGGTGCTTTGAACAAGGCGTCGGGTTCTTCCTCCAGCGCTTTCGGCGTCAACAATAACGCTTCGGGTTCCTTTGCCAGTGCTCTGGGTTATCAGAACACAACGGCCGGCTATCTCGGCAGTGCTGTGGGCGCCAGCAATAACGCGTCTGCTAATTATGCCAGTGCTTTTGGTTATGGCAATGCGGCCTCGGGCTATGTCGGCAACGCTATCGGCAGTATGAATACGGCTTCCGGCAGTTATGCCAGCGCCGTAGGCTATCAGAATACTGCCAGCGGCGTCAAATCCAACGCTATCGGCAATGAAAATACAGCATCAGAAGAATACACTAACGCTGTCGGCGCCGGCAACAGAGTCAGCGGCTACGCCTCCAGTGCCTTCGGCAACAATAACGAGGTGACTGCTGAATTCGCCAGCGCTTTTGGCCACAGCAATAATATCAGCGGCTACGTTTCCAATGCCCTGGGTTATGATAACGCTGTCAGCGGCGATTATTCAACGGCGGTAGGCCTTTTTAATAATGTAGGCGGCAATTCGTCCTATGCTTTTGGCTATGGCAATAATATTGCTGCTAATTCCAGTTCCGCTGTCGGCAACGGCAATACGATCAGCACCGGAGCTGATGATTCCTTCGCGCTTGGTAACGATACCAGTATCTCGCTGGCTAACAGCGTCGCTTTGGGCAGTAATTCCGCAGTGACTGCGATCAACAGCGTTACGGGCAACAGCAGCTATACTAAATGGGCCGGCGTCAGCGACGTCGTTGGCGTTGTCAGCGTAGGCAGCTCCGGGGCGACCCGTCAGATCCAAAATGTAGCGGCAGGGCAGGTCAGCGCAACTTCTACCGATGCCGTCAACGGCAGCCAGCTGTATGAAGTAGCGCAGAAAGCAGCGCAGCAGGCTACTGTTTCGGCAGGGGACAGCAACGTCGTCGTTACGCCTACCACGAACAGCAGCGGCGGCACTGATTATGAAGTGAAGCTGGCTGACGAACTGCAGATCGGTACTGGCGTCAATGTCGACGGCACCGGCGATGGCAAGATCGAAGTCGGTAACGGCAATGTTGTCATCGACGGCAGCGATGGTTCGATAACTGCCGGCGGCGTGACGATCAATAAAGATGATGAAGGCACGATCAACGGCCTGACCAATACTACCTGGGACCCGGACAATTATGTATCCGGGCAGGCAGCGACCGAAGACCAGCTGAAAGCGATCCATGATAAAGCTGCGGAAGCGGCCGAGCTGGCAGCTAAGCATACAACTATGGAAGCTGTCGACAACAATATCCTGATCGAAAAAAGCACTAACGCTGACGGCGGCGACCATCACGAACTGAAATTGAATGATGTCGTTGAGATCGGCAGCGGTGCCAATAAAGTCACTATCGACGGTACAAATGGCACTGTCAGCACCGGTAATATCAATATGAACGGCACCAACGGCATGATAACTGCCGATAAGATCACTATCGACGGCGGTTCCGGCACGATCGGCGGTCTGACCAATACTACCTGGGACGCAGATAATTACGTTTCCGGGCAGGCTGCGTCGGAAGATCAGCTGAAAACCGTTTATGATACCGCAGTCAAATATGACGTGGACAGCGGCGGTAATATCAACACCGGTAAAATCACGCTGGAAGGCAGCAGCGGCACTACGATCGGCAATGTAGCGGCAGGCGAAGTCAGCGCTACTTCGATGGACGCCGTCAATGGCAGCCAGCTGTATCAGGTCAAGCAGGACATCAATAATATCAATCAGGATATCACCAAGCTGGGTGACGAGATCGATACGGTCGGCGCTCTGTCAGCAGCGATGGCAGGCCTGCATCCGCGCTTCCAGGATGGTAACAAGGGCGAGCTGGCCATGGCTTACGGCGGCTACGGCGGCAAAAGCGCATTAGCAGTCGGCGGCTTCTACGCCCCCAACGAAAAAGTAATGTTCTCGCTGGGTCTGGGCATTTCCGAAGGCGGCAGTAAAATGGGCAACTTCGGCGTCAATTTTGCACTGGACCGCTCTAGAGACCGCAAGGCAGAACCGAGAGATATCATCTATACCCGTAAAGAAGTAGATAATTCTTTAGCGGCGCAGGATGAAAAGATCCAGCTGCTGCTGGCCAAGGTCGAAGAACAAAGCAGAGAAATGGAAAAACAAAGCCGTGAAATCGAATACCTGCGAGCACAGGTAGAAAAGTAAATACAGAAAATACTATACTTGCCCCGGCCTGCAAGGCTGGGGCAAACTTTCTGAGCAGAGGAGCAGTAAGTATGAAAAAGATCTGGAGCTTTATCCTATGTCTGGTCATAAGTCTGGCGATGACCAGCGTTTGCCTGGCCAGCGACGGTGCTGACCTGAACAAACAGCAGCAGGCAGTAGTTAAGGTATTTGCCGCCTTAAACGGTCAGAACGGGATGGAATATGCCGGCATACGCCAGCTGATGTCAGCGAAGCTGCAAACAGAGCTGGATGAAAAAACTTTCGGCAGTGTGAAAAATAATCTGCGCCGCAGCTACGGCGAGCAGCGCGAAAACAGGTTCCTGGCCTATCAGCGGTATGCTGACGGCGACCGCCTGGCTTATCTGGCTAAATACAGTAAGGAGAAAGCTCTGCTGTTTATATTCGTTTTCGATAAGCAGAACGATCTAGGGGCGTTTTCCTTTCAGCCCATAGGCGAATAACAGCAGTAACAGTATAGTTTTGCCCGTTTTACAGCATTTAAATAGAAAGCAGCAGCGATATTTTCAGCAGAAAGCTTGCTGCTGCTCATCTGATTTCAAAAAATGATCCCTTTGCCACAGCGGCAGATAAGGGATCATTTTTTGAAATTTTAAATGTAACAGTTATAAAAATTATAAGAATTATAAAAAAGTGCTTAATTGTAATAAAAATATCTTGCAAGGTGCAAAGAAAATATGTTAATATGGCAAAAATAATCCATATAAATAATATTAAGTATTAAGGTTTATAAATTAATTAAACTAAAATTACTTAAATTATTACGAATGAAAAGACGATGGAGAAGGCAGAGGTCAGCCTAAAAAACAGAACAGCTTTATAAAAAATAGATGCGGGGCAGATTTATTGTTTCAGCATACTATACAAAGCAAGTAACTATTTAAGGAAAAGAGGTGGGGAATTGTCTAAATTCCGAAAAGTTCAGTTAGAGAAAAAAATTATGATTTTTTTAAGCAGCGGTGTCTTTATTTTTTCAGGCCTGTATGCGAGTAATGTGCAGGCGGCGCCCGTTTTTTCCAGTGGCAGTGCTTCTGATTCCACTGTTGCCGGTGTCAATAATACAGCTTCCGCTAATTCCAGCAGTGCTTTTGGTTATTTCAATACTGCCGGGGGCCTGGCATCCAGTGCTTTTGGCTGGAGCAATACTGCCAGCGCCGAAAATGCCAGCGCTTTTGGTTATGTCAACGAGGCTAGCGGCCTGGCGTCCAGCGCGCTCGGTTTCAGGAATAAAGCGGCCAATGAAAATGCCAGCGCTGTCGGTTATGGCAATAATGCCGGCGGTGTAGCGTCCAGTGCTTTTGGTTTCAGCAATGTTGCTAAAGTGGACTATGCCAGTGCTTTTGGCTATAGCAATGAGGCGAGCGGCCTGGCGTCCAGCGCAGTTGGTTTCAGGAATAAAGCGGCCAGTGAGAATGCCAGCGCTATCGGCTATGGCAATAATGCTAATGCTCTGGCTGCCAGTGCAGTTGGCTACAATAATACAGCAGGCGGCGTAGGTTCCAGTACGATCGGCTATAATAATACGGCTACGAATGAAAATGCCAGTGCTTTTGGTTACGGTAATACAGCAGGCGGCCTGGCGTCCAGCGCTTTTGGTTTCAGTAATACTGCCAGCGGCGATAATGCCAATGCTTTTGGCTATAATAATATTGCCAGCGGTTCCAAGAGCAATGTTTTCGGAACGGGAAATACTGTTTCCGGCAGCAGCAGTACCGCAGTCGGCACTGCTAATGAAGTTGCCGCTGAAAACAGCACTGCTATCGGCAATAACAATACGATCAGCTCCGGTGCAGAAAATTCGGCGGCGCTGGGAAATAATATCAGTATCAGCTTAAAAGACAGTGTAGCTTTGGGAAATAATTCTACAGCGACGGCGATCAACAGCGTTACGGGCAACAGCAGCTATACTAAATGGGCCGGCGTCAGCGACGTCGTTGGCGTTGTCAGCGTAGGCAGCTCCGGGGCGACCCGTCAGATCCAAAATGTAGCGGCAGGGCAGGTCAGCGCAACTTCTACCGATGCCGTCAACGGCAGCCAGCTGTATGAAGTAGCGCAGAAAGCAGCGCAGCAGGCTACTGTTTCGGCAGGGGACAGCAACGTCGTCGTTACGCCTACCACGAACAGCAGCGGCGGCACTGATTATGAAGTGAAGCTGGCTGACGAACTGCAGATCGGTACTGGCGTCAATGTCGACGGCACCGGCGATGGCAAGATCGAAGTCGGTAACGGCAATGTTGTCATCGACGGCAGCGATGGTTCGATAACTGCCGGCGGCGTGACGATCAATAAAGATGATGCAGGCACGATCAACGGCCTGACCAATACTACCTGGGACCCGGATAATATCACCAGCGGGCAGGCGGCAACGGAAGACCAGCTGAAAGCGATCTACGATACGGCGGCGGAAACAGTCGAGCTGGCCGCGCAGCAAAGCTCGGTATCGACAGGCGACAGTAACTTTATCGTCACAAAAACCACTAATGACAGCGGCGGCATCGATCACGAGCTGAAGTTGAATGAAGTAGTCGAGATCGGCAGCGGCGCCAATAAAGTCACTATCGACGGCAATAACGGTACGATCAGTACCGGTAATATCAATATGAATGGCACCAACGGCGTTATTACGGCCGATAAGATCACTATCGACGGCGGTGCAGGCACGATCGGCGGTCTGACCAATACTGCCTGGGACGCAGAGAATATCACCAGCGGCCAGGCGGCGACCGAAGACCAGCTGAAAACTGTTTCTGACAGCGCTATCAAATACGATGTGGACAGCGGCGGCACTATCAATAAAAACAAAATAACGCTGGAAGGCAGCAATGGCACCACGATCGGCAATGTAGCGGCGGGCGAAGTCAGCGCCACCTCGATGGACGCCATCAACGGCAGTCAGCTGTATGCAGTACAGCAGGATATAGGCAATATCCACAGAGATATCAATAAGCTGGGTGACGAGATCGATACGGTCGGCGCGCTGTCAGCAGCGATGGCAGGGCTGCATCCTCGCTTCCAGGACGGTAACAAGGGCGAGCTGGCCATGGCTTACGGCGGTTACGGCGGTAAAAGCGCATTAGCAGTCGGCGGCTTCTACGCCCCTAATGAAAAAGTAATGTTCTCACTGGGACTGGGTGTTTCTGAAGGCGGCAGCAAAATGGGCAACTTCGGCGTCAACTTTGCGCTGGATCGCTCTAGAGACCGTAAGGCAGAAGCACGAGATATAGTTTATACCCGTAAAGAGGTAGACAGCTCTTTGGCAGCGCAGGATGAAAAAATCAAACTGCTGCTGGCTAAGCTGGAAGAACAAAGCCGGGAAATAGAAGAACTGAAAGCAAAAGTAAACTAACAGCAAAACCCCTGTCTGCTTAGCAGACAGGGGTTTTATTCTGAGGATAGGAGCAGCACAGCACGGCTGATGATCTGCATAAAAGCAGTCAACAAAAAACAATGAAACAGCTTTAAAATTTCAAAAAAATTTACTGGAAATCATCTTTTGAACAGAGTGGAGCTGTTTATATGTTTTAGGTTCAAAAGGCAGCCGCAGCAGGCCTTGACAGGTAATGCGGCTTTTAATCTGGTTTTAATCTTGGCGTTATAAAATAAAGACAAAGCAAAGGCCGGCGACGTAACGGCCGTTAAGGAGGTAAAGGATATGAAAAGAAAATCTATAGCTATGCTGGCAGCAGCTCTCTGCACCTTGGCGATCACAGTTACAGCTTTAGCTGCCGAACTCATCAATGCGGAACAGGCGCGCAGCATTGCTGCTCAATGGGTACCGGCAGACAGCACACATCTGGTGACTAAGGACGAAAGCTTTGAATTCGTGCCTCATTATGACGTTAAATTCTATGATAATAAAACCAATACCGCCTATGAAATAGAAGTTTTAAGAAACGGCGGCAAGGTAAGAGAGTTTAAAATGGAAGCGCAGACCGTTCTGGGCAGCCCTAAAATCGTCCTTTCAGTAAATGATGTGCAAAATCTGGTCCGTAAGGAATTTCCGAATGCTGTTTTTACTAAAGTAGAATTAGACCGCGGTGACGGGCTTTATGAATATGAAGCAGATTTTTACACGCCGGAGGTACGGGGCGAAATGAAATTCAACCCTGAAACAGGCACTGTTATTGAAAAAGAAATAAAATATACTGTGTTTTGAGCAAGAAGCGGATAGTAAAATAAGACCGGATTTTCCGGTCTTATTTTTATTTGACAGCTGCGGTTCGGGTACGGCGGCCAGAGTGTGCTGAAAGTTGTTATATTTGTAATAAGAATACTGTTTGCTGTTGAGTTGGCATTTAAAAAAGTAAAATGTATAAAAATTTTTTCTGATTTCGCAAGTTAGGAAATAAAAGCAAATAATCGAAAATAATATAAATAAGAAATAAACATAAAAAATAGAAATGCTGGCAGATGAAGAAATAGAATGAATTAATATTATAAAATATGATATAAATATACATAAAATGGCTAATTAATCCCTTATAATTGTTTAAATATGCAAAAAGAGAGCAGGATTTTTTTACTGGATGTTGAATAAATACGGTGAAATTTAGCATGTTTTAGAAAGATGCTAAATAAATCTCAAGGGGGTAAAAGAATATGAAAAGGATGAATAAGGTTTTAGTAAAGGCTGTCGTTTTGAGCCTGATAATGGGCGGAGTACATATGGGGGGGACTTTTGTTTAAAAGGCTATGCGGCTGCAGGCAAAGGGTTCATTATCCAGAGTGATTCTAGGATACCGACGAATAAGACTGAGACCATAGGTGGTGTCAAAATAGATGACCCGGAAATATTACACAAAGATTTTGGTTTGGGCGGGCATTGGAACGATGCTGATTGCGGTGAGAGTGCCGGTGACTTGACAGTAGGGCAGATTGCGGAAATAAAAGATAAATTGGTAGAAAATGATAAAAAATTGGCTGATGCAGTTAAGGATGTCAATGATAAAATCGAGAACGGAGAATTGAAAGGCGAAAAGGGTGATAAAGGCGAGCAGGGCGAAAAGGGCGATAAAGGTGATAAAGGCGATAAAGGTGATAAAGGCGATAAAGGTGATAAAGGCGATAGAGGAGAGCAGGGCGCTGCTGGTAAGGACGGCGTAGACGGTAAGGATGGCGAAAGCGCTTATGAAAGTGCTGTTGCCGGTGGTTATGAAGGTTCGAAAGAGCAGTTTTACGAAGACCTGGCAACTGACGAAGATACCTATGTCGATAATGAAACCACAATATCATATAATAAAAATGATGATGGAACAGTAACGATCACAGCAGAAAAGAAAGAACATAATTTTGACGGTGAGAACATCATTACCAATGATAAGGAAAAGGTAGATATTAAGGTTGCCGGGACTGATTATGTGGATAATAAAGTAAAAGAAGAAGCTGAACTGCGTAAAGAAGCAGATGTGGCTGACGCTGTTTATGATGCTGAAACAGGTAAGCTGCATTTGAAAAACGAAGCTGGTGAAGATATCACGGTTGCTGAAGGCATTGCCAGCAAAGAGGCTGTAGAAAAAAATACCAGCGATATCGTGACCAATAAAGAAAATATCGAAAAAAATACGCAGGCAATCACTACCGAACGGACAGAACGCATCCAGGAAGTACAGCGTTTAGACGGGCGGATCGACGGCTTAAGCAACCGCATCGACGAGCTGGACGGACGCATTGATAAAGTCGGAGCTTTGGCAGTCGCTATGGCCGGCCTGCATCCGCTGGAATATGACCCGGATGCCCCGACTCAATTCTCGATGGCGGCAGGTACTTACAGCGGTGAAAGCGCTATTGCGGCAGGTCTGTTCCACAACCCTAATAAAGACGTACTTTTGAGCGTGGGTTTTTCGATCAGCGGCAGTGAGAAGGCAGCTAATGTCGGCGCTACCTTCCGCTTTGGCAGAAGCTCGGAATCAAAAGCCCGTAAAGTGATAGAAGACAAACAACGCGAGCAGGAGCTGGCTGCCCAGGCCGCAGCCGCCAGACAGAAAACCGTTTCCTATCGTGTAGAACAGATTTTGGCTGAAGATACAGCGAAAGCTGAATAGCAGATGGGCAGAAAAGCATTTGATAACAGCATCGATTATAAAGAGATCGGCACCAGGATCAGGATCATGCGGCTGAAGCTGGCGGTTTCACAGACTGAATGCGCCTCTAAACTGGGTATTTCGCAGACACACCTGAGTAATATCGAGCATGGCCGCAGCGGGATCACTTTGCAGATGCTGTGCCGGGTCTGTGATATCCTGCAGGTAAGCTTGGATTATCTGGTCAGAGGCGCAGAAAAAACCGACGAAAAAAAGCACAGCGAGATCACGATCGACGAAGTTGTGCGGGTCATAAAAATGCTGAAGGGCATAGAAGAAAAATAAGTCCGGCAGACAGCAAGTTTATCATAAAAAAGAGCAAACCATTTTGGTTTGCTCTTTTTTTGTCTGAGTATTTAAATTATTATTTTGCGAAAGGCGGCATTTTCCACCATTGTAAATCAGGTTAATGTTATTCTAAAATCAGATTAAAATATAAGGAGGTATTGGTTATGTGTATTATTTGTACTGATCCAAATTGTGACCATGGTGAAAGGTGTGGTCGTGTAAAAATTTATAAGGAGGGAGGTTCTGCCAGCGATTTATTGGATAGCAGAGGAGAATGGGAACATGTTATTCCAGGCGCTGTTATCCGTGGCTCAGTATTTTTGCATAGCCACGGAGTTACTTATCGCGATTCTATGACTTATGCGCTTGATTATGCTATCCACAGAGATGCTGTGGATGGTAGCGGAGGAGGGATTACCTCTACTGGCAGAAGTGAAATTGCTCAGGGATGGGTAAATGATCTGATTAGACTATTTGATTCTGGGCAATCTGATGAAGCGATAGGCAAGGTTTTTTGTGATGAAGTGTATGCTATTGAGGCTCACAGGAAATTTACGGAAAATGATTTCTCAAGCTTAGTGGCAATTTTAAGAAGTTATATTGATAAAGGGATAGTTTCTCAAAGAAAAGCTGATGAAATTGCCAGTTGGATGCATGGAAGGATATAATAGCGATTTTTGATTGCGAATTATTTCCAATTTAATATTGAGAGTATTAGTGCGTATGGTAAGAAAACTGTCTGAAAAGGCAGTTTTTTTATATAATCTATAAAAAACTTACAAGTATATATTTTACAGAAAAATACTTAAAACCGTTTAAAGATGAGTTGTTATTTCTATTATTTGAATAAAGGAGGTTTTTATTGTTTTGCAGCGTCTGCCTCAACAGCAGGCGTTTTTTGTATTTTTAGTATGATTTACAGGGGCTGTGCTCCGGCAATGATCGCGGCGGTTAGGCGAAACGCAAAAGTAACAGAACCATAAAAAACGCGCAGACGCCGATAGTTGTAAAGCCGCTGGCGTAATGCGCCGGGCAAGACTCGCAGACGTTGTACACATGTTTAAAGTAAGTGTCTTGCGGGGGGGTACAGAAGTGCTATAATACTTGGTAATATTATCGTAACGA
>OGQG01001810.1_pt1 | contig 14558 bp, 14 predicted proteins | sample 1553201 | NCBI WGS metagenome assembly OGQG01 (sample SAMEA2579925, study PRJEB22360) | human gut metagenome | biome: human gut; feature: human-associated habitat; material: faeces | place: Denmark | collected 2008/2010
TTGTAGCTTGCATTTAACATACCGCAGTATGCATCTCCACGTCCCTGGATCAGGTTGTTGCCGCTTTCTTCTGCTGCTGCAACGAACATCTTTGGTCCATCGAAGTGTTTTGCAAGAAGCGTCTCTGAGATCTCCGGTCCGAAGTTTCCAAGATATACAACCAGTGCATTACATCCGGCTTTCTTAATATCTTCCAGAGCCTGTACCATATGGATCTCACTTTCTACGATACAGATCGGACATTCGTAAATATGTTCTTCTCCGTATTTTTCTTTGTAAGCTTTCATAAGTGCTTCTCTTCTTGATACAGAAAGGCTTTCCGGGAAGCAGTCACGGCTTACTGCAACAACTCCGATTTTAACTTCTGGCATGTTATTCATGATCTTTTCCTCCTAAACAAGGACTTTCGTCCGCTTATTTTGCAAGATCGATGTTCTCTCCTTTAAGACCACATACCGCACCTTCAATACCTGCTTCTTCGTGAGCAATAAGCCATTTGTTTTTTGCTGTCAGAAGCTTGTCATCATAAGATTTTGTATGACAGGTCATCAGATCTGTGTTTGTTCCCTGTGGAAGAACAACGATTGCTTTGAATCCATTTCCATCCACTCCACATGGTGCATAGTGAAGGGTTGTTCCATAAATTTCAATTCCTGTTCCTGCCGGAACAAGAAAAGCCTCTACCTTTGATGTCTCATAGGTAAAATCAGATGCAATATCCTGCTCTGATCCAAGAAGTAAAATGATATCTGTAACTGCAACATTCACTTCTGAACTTCTGTGATATTCCAACGCATTCAGCTTGCTGTTATGACCATTACAATATCCGATCTGTATTGGAAGTTCTCCAAAAATTCTCATCTTCAGATCAATTGCAGGTTCTGTCTTCTCCAGTTTGTTATCCGATGGCACATAAATAACCTCCTCCGGAAGTGGTGTCTGCTCCATTACCTTGATCATTTCTGTAAAATCATAGCCATCAACGATACGTCCATAACGTCTGAATTCTGGATCTGTTACATTTTTGATTTTCATTGTGTTTCTTCCTTCTTTCTTTTTATTTTAACAGGCGTGTTCAGTACCTGCTACCGAATACTTAGCCTGTTAACTGCACTTTCTTGTCTTTGTCAACTTTTTCTAACTCATTTTCTGATTCTCTGATTTCTGTCTCCGACGAAACTCACTGGGTCTTACTCCGTATTTTTTCTGAAATGCTTTTGCAAATGCCCTTCCATCTGCAAATCCATTATGCTCTGCGATTTCTTCTACCAATGCATCACTTCCGGTAAGCTCCCGGTATGCATATTCCAGACGAATGCCCTGTACATATTCTTTATAATTGATCTTCGCATATTTCCGAAACATCCGAGACAAATACGTGGGTGAATAACCGAAACTCTGCGCCACTCCTTCAAGTGAAAGATCTTCTTTGAAATTTTCTTTTATGTAACCGGTAATAGAAGAAAGCCGGTTCCTGTTCCTATGTTCACGCACAATTTCTTCACTGACATTCATCTTCCGATACTTCGTCACCATCAGATATAGCAATCTGTAAAAATAACTCTGTACTTGCAGCTCATATCCTATCTCTTTTTCCTGATATGTCGCATACATCTTCTCCACCAATTCTACTAGCTGCTCATCCTGTACTCTTTCCCTGTGGGTAAAACAGATAAACTGCTCATCCGTATAATACCGTTCAAATGTCTGAAGCGGCATCTGAAGTACAATGGTCTTATTCGGAAGTGACGCCGAAATCGAATGCAGTTCATTGGAATTAACGATCACAAAGGTTTTCTTATCCAGATGGATGTCTTCTTCATTGATATAAAAATCCAGTTTGCCTTCCAGCACAACAAACATCTCGATTGACCGGTGCCAGTGCTTTTCCCTGACATAATTTCCATCTTTCCCTTCAAACAAAAACATTCGAAAAGAAAGATCCTCATTTGGCAGAACCAGTTCATGTGAACCTTCCATCCTTTCCCCCTTTCTTTCTCCTGTCGGAATATAAACAGCATGATAACCACCATATGACAAACATTGGGTGATCATATATGCATCCCGCATATCTGTCTTTATTCTTACACTTTGCGGTGTAAGCATGGTTTTTGGTGCAAGTATCACACATTTTACTCCTGCGGCTGTTAGCTAGTTATAGAGTGAATATCCAAGACAGCCCGCCTCATATCCACACTGAATATCGTATTCATCATTCAACCCAAGTTTCATTTTCATATTTTCAATAAACAGCAGGATATTTTTATAATCCGATGTTACCTTGATTGTTTCAAATACACTGTCAGCCTCACCGATTATTGGTTCCATTGCGCATAATGTGTAATTTGTGGTATGGATATTCATGCCAATTTTTAGTATTCTTTTCATATGAGTGATCTCCTTTTGTATGCGGTAATCCTTGTTACCTTTGTTCTTATCAAATTCTAGTATACAGGTAAATCCACATTGCTACAAATGTGAGGTCACTTCATATTATCTATTATAACGCATTTTGCAAGGATCTGCATAGCTTCTTCGTATTTGTCCGACTCTACACCTGCGCAGGTCAGTAACAGCGTATGTCCTTCGGCTTCCCGGAATGTAAGACCTTCTTTTCGGGCTGCTTTTGCCACTTTCTTAACATCTGTTCCATTTGAAAATATAATTTGAACCATAAAACCTGCTTCCCCGATCTTTACATTTACTGTATCCCCAAATACCTTGTGGATACTCTCTGCAAGCTTTTCTGCCTTTGCCAGATGGATCTTCCTGGATTTACGGACCTGACTCGCCAGATGTCCGTCACGGATAAACTGTGTCAGTGCGATCTGCTCGGCCTTGGATGCAGTCTGATTGTAATTATTTTTTCTTTTTTCGTAAGTTTCCATCAGTTCCGGCGGCAGTATCATATAACTGATCCTGATAGACGGAAGCAGCATTTTGGAAAATGTTCCCAGATAAATGACATTTCTTCCTCCCGAAAGTCCCTGCAGGGATGGAACCGGTTTCTGAAAATATTTGAACTCACTGTTATAGTCATCTTCAATGATCAGAAAATGCTCTTTCTCGGCGCGTCCGACCAGTTCCAGTCTTTCCTGGATCGGCATCACCCCACCAAATCTTGTCATCTGTGATGGTGACACGTAATACATTCCAATCTCTTCTTCCGCACTTCCTGCAATCCGGTAGTTATGATCTTCAAAAACCGTCATTCCCTGTACAAACTCACTGTCCCTGAAAAATACGGTTCTCTTTTTATGATTCAGTGGGCACAGAATATGCAGAAGACTCTGTATACCGGCACCGATCACGATCTGATCCGGGCTGCAGATCACACTTCTGGTCTTCTGAATATATTCAGACAGTACTTCCCTGAATTCCTGTTCCCCCTGCGGTTCTCCATAAGAAAGCAGTCTCTCATCCTGACGCATTGCGCTCTTCATATATCTCCGCCATAATTCAAACCGGAAACTCTCTTTATCTACATTTGATGTTGCAAAATCATAAACAACCGGATTCTCCTGCTTCCTTACATGCCGGCTTGCAATCTTTCTGCCCTCTTCCTGCTTCTCGGCAATATCCGTCACATAATATCCACTCTGCGGTCTGGACACAATATAACCTTCTGCTGCCAGAAGCATATACGCATTCTCCATCGTCGTCCGGCTCATCTGCAGCTCGTTTGCACCTTTACGGATCGATGGAAGCTTTGTCTCTGACTTCATCTGCCCGGATAGAATCAGATTCCTGTAATAATGATACACTCTCAGATACCGGCAGTGTTCCTCATTCTGTAATTCCACTCTCATAACTGACCTCTAAAAAATATTTCTTTTTGTATATTTTACAAATGACACTTTTATTTTATTCTATATAAAACACATAAGAAATGCAAGAATTTTTCACTTTGTATTTCGGAAAGGATACTTCAATGATAAAACGAGTCGCTGTTATCAATGATCTGTCCGGTCTTGGTAAATGCTCTCTGACAGCTGCGATCCCGGTTCTTTCCGTCATGGGTGTGCAGGCCTGTCCTCTGCCAACGGCAGTTTTAACCAATCAGACCCGTTGGAGTCTCAGACCGGCTACGACAGCTATTACTGTACGGACTTTACCGACAAGATCGATCATTACACAGAAGAATGGCAAAAACGTGGTCTTACCCTGGATGCAATCAGTACCGGATATCTCGGCAGCGCAGATCAGGCGGAAAAAATCCTGAATTTCTGTGAGAAGTTCAGAACCCCTTCCACTCTGCTCTTTGTCGATCCGGTCATGGGAGATTCCGGTGTCAAATATGACATTTTCACTCCCAGACTCCAACAGCAGATGCAGAAGCTTGTATCCCATGCCGATGTGATCACGCCAAATCTTACCGAGCTGTGTCTTTTAACACACTCTGATTTTGCAGGGCTTACCAAGTATAAGGACGAACCGGATTATCTGGACCGGATTGCCCGGATTGCCGCTCCTTTGAAAGAAACGAAAGAAACGCAGATCCAGACGATCATCGTCACCGGTATTCTTTATCAGGCTCCTTCTGATGATACCGTAAAATATTACAATCTGGTTCTCGAGAACGACCAGATAAGCGTCATTTCCTCTGGAATTCACGGAGGAAGCTATTCTGGCACCGGTGACCTGCTCTCCGCTGTCGTATGTGCCTCGATGGTACAGGGAAAAAGTGCAGCTGCAGGCGTGGAAAAAGCATGCCGGTTTATCGAAAGATCTCTGATTGACACCGTTGCCGACCAGATTCCGCGCAATGATGGAATCAATTTTGAATCCCATCTTTCTATGCTGCTTGACTGACATTTACAAAATAAATAAAACCCAGGGAGGTAACTATCATGTCATCTACAACCATTAACAATCCGGAACCATCTGCAAATGCACTTTCTCATCAGAAAGTCTCCAGACTGACTTCAACAGCTCTTTTTGCAGCACTGATCTGTGTGACAACTGCTTATATTTTCCATATTCCATTTGGTGTAAATGGCGGATATGTACACATCGGAGATTCTCTGATCTATCTTGCCGCTGCATTCCTCCCAACACCATATGCCATGTTTGCTGGTGCAATCGGTGGTGCCATGGCAGATATCCTGACTGCCCCGGTATATGCACCTGCAACCTTCATCATCAAGATGCTGATCTCCCTTCCGATCACATGTAAAAAGGACAAGATCGTGAATGTACACAACTGTGTCGGCGTTATTGTTGCCGCTGTAATTTCCTTTATTGGATATTATATCACAGATGTAATCCTGTTCGGAACCTGGGGTGCACTGATTCCTTCGATTGTAGGAACCCTTGCCCAGTCAGGCGGAAGTGCTGTGATCTTTATCATTCTTGGTTCCACTCTTGACAAAGCCGGTTTCAAGAGTACAATGAAAAACAAATTTGGAATTTAGCCAAATATTTAATTATACGCAAATGACAGGTGGTTCTTGAATATCCGCCTGACTTTCAAAGAGAAGATTTTATTATAATGTCAGATATTATTTACACATTTAAAAACAATGCATATTTTAACATCACCAACCGCTGCACTTGCAAATGTATTTTCTGCATCCGTAACGAGCATGAAGCCATCGGAGAGGCAACAGAACTTTGGCACGACCACAATCCTTCTTTCGAAGAGATCAAGGCAGCTATTGATGCTTTTGATTTTACAAATTATCCGGAAGCCGTCTTCTGCGGCTACGGGGAACCGACCTGTGCCTACGATAATCTGATTGCTGCTGCAAAATACATGAAAGAAAAACATCCGGAAGTTCTCCTTCGCGTCAATACCAACGGACTTGGCGAACTCTTCAATAAAAAGCCGATCGCAGAAGAAATGGCAAAATATATCGATGCCGTATCGATCAGCCTGAATGCGCCAACTGCAGAGCGTTATCAGGAAGTTACACAGCCTTGTTTTGAAAATGCATTCCCGGATATGCTTGCTTTCGCTGAAAAATCCAAAAAGTTATTCTCTTCTGTCCAGTTCAGTGTGGTCAGCATCATTTCACAGGAAGAAATCGATGCTTCACAGAAGATTGCGGACAAAATGGGGATTCCGTTGAAGGTTAGAATTTATTCTTAGTTCATTCTCTTTTCTACAAATTACCTAAATAAGACGGCTGCCAAAATTTGCGCTGTATACGGCAGTCGGTCCAAAAGAAATGGTGCTAATTCCATTGTGCAAACCATTCCGATGAGCCTCTTGAAGCAAAAATTGTGTCAGCATAGGCTTCCACAATTTTTGAGTCTCATCTCCATTGCACAATAAGTGAATTAGCACCATTTCTTTCGGATCGACTGCATGGTTTCAGTGTATTCTATGGCAGCCTGGTTTTTGACTGCTTGAAGCAAAGCGAATGAACAGGAACTTATTCATTCCTTTTGTGGCTGGTGCTCATTCAACCTACATCATTCAACAAATAAAAATGACCATATGCTCTCACATACAGCCATTCTGTATTCTCTCAAAGAGAAAACTTTCACATTTTTATCCAAAAATCCCTCCGATCACAACGTAAGACAGGATATACATGATCACCGATGCCATGCATACGCCGACTACGATTGCTCCGAAAGCTTTTTTCCAGTCGATGCCAAGGAGGGATGCGGCAAGAGCTCCGGTCCAGGCTCCGGGAAGCGGGATTCCTACGAAGAGTACCAGCCCCCAGAATTCATATCTGCTGATCCGATCACTTTTGCTCATCGCTTTTTTCTCCAGCTTTTCTACAAGCGGACGGAAAAGGCGCGTCTTGCGCAGCCATGCAAAAATCGGACGGATCAGAAGCAGGATAAACGGAATTGGGATCAGGTTCCCGACCAGACAGATCGGGATTGCACGCCAGGTCGGGATATTTAAAAACGCCGGACCTGCCGCAAGGATTCCTCCCCTGAGCTCCAGAATCGGAATCATTGAAATAATAAAGATAATCAGTTCTTTGGCAGCCTTGCCACCCAGATGGGTTACAAACCACTGTACTAAAGTTTCAGTCATACAAATCTCCTATTTTTTACTTATTAAATCAGTGTTCGACGTGTCAATAAGCATAAATTGCTTATTTGTGTAAGCACAAACGCAATTTATATTTTTAACACTTACATCATATATTCACGGAGGAAGGCAAAGAGTGCTTCCATCTCTTCTCTCGTACCGATCGTCACACGCAGATATTGCTCAATCCGCTCGCTTCCCCAGAAACGCACATAGATTCCTTTTGCTTTCATTGCTTCAAAGAGTTCTTTTGCATCGTATTCCGGATGTGATACAAAGATGAAGTTTGCGCTTGGTTTTGGGAATACAAAGCCGAGCTTTTTGAATTCTTCTTCTGCCCAGTCTCTTGTCTCCACAATTTTACGTGTTGTCTCAGCAAAATATTCTTTATCTTTTACCGCTTCTGCTCCGTATACCAGAGAAGTTTTGTTCATAGTATAAGAATTGAACGAATATTTTGCATCGTTTAAATACTTGATCAGGAGCGGACTTGCTATTGCATATCCAATACGCATTCCAGCCATCGATCTTGCCTTTGAAAATGTCTGCGTAATGATCAGGTTGTCATATTTGTCCAGAAGCGAAAGTGCTGACTCTCCTGCGAAATCAATATATGCCTCATCCACAATCACAATAACATCCTGGTTGTGTCTGATGATATCTTCCACAAATTCCAGATCTTCATAGATGGATGTCGGTGCATTTGGATTCGGGAAGATCACACCACCATTTTCCGGATAATAATCTTCTTTTATGATATGGAAGTTTTCATCTACCTTCTTGCATTCGTATGGAATCCGGTAAAGATCCGCCCATACTTTGTAGAAGGAATATGTAATATCCGGAAAGAAAACCGGTTTTTCCGAGTTAAAGAAGGTAAGGAAACACATAGAGAGAACATCGTCAGATCCCACTCCCACAAAAACCTGATCTTTTCCAACATGATAAAAGTCCGCCAGTGCACTGACCAGTGCATCAGATGTCGGATCCGGATACAGCCTTAAACTGTCCACATGACCCTCCAGCTTTTTCATTGCCGCAAGAACTCCCGGTGCAGGTGGGTACGGATTCTCATTGGTATTCAGTTTGATCACTTTTTTCTGTGGCTGTTCACCCGGAACATTAGGTTCTACTTTTCGGATATTTTTCTCAAATTCTCTCATCTTGCTTTCTCACCTTTCTGTCACATCTTTTGCTTTTGTCTTATCCTAGCTGATATTCTTTTGCAAGCTCTTTGAATTTCGGCAGTGCATTTACGATTGTCTCATAAGCTACACAATATGCAATTCTGACATATCCTGCACATCCAAAAGAACTTCCCGGTACCAGAAGCAGATTATATTTTTTTGCTTCCTGGCAAAATGTCTTTTCATCCTTGATCGGAGTCTTCATGAACAGGTAAAATGCACCCTGCGGTTTGACACATTCAAATCCACATTCTATGAGTCCCTGGTAAAGAGTCTCCCTGTTTCTGTTATAGTATGAAATATCGGTTTTCTCATGCAGACATCTGGCAACTACCTTCTGCTGCAGGGTTGGCGCATTGACAAATCCAAGAATACGGTTTGCAACATTTGCTGCTGCAATGAGTGTCTCTGAATCTTTTACATCATCCGGAATCACCAGATATCCGATTCGCTCTCCCGGCAGGGAAAGAGATTTACTATAAGAATATCCTACGATCGTATTGGCATAATACCTGGTCAGATACGGTACATCCACACCATCATAAGCAAGCTCACGGTATGGCTCATCAGAGATAAGATAAATCTCTGTTCCGTATTCGTTCTGCTTCTTCTCCATGATTTCTGCCATTTTCCTGATCGTCTCTTCGGAATAGACAACACCGGTCGGATTATTCGGTGTATTAACGATCACTGCTTTTGTCTTCGGTGTGATCTTTGCCTCAAATTCATCCAGCTTCGGCTGAAAATCTACGGTATTCGGTGAGATTTCAACCAGAACACCGTCAAAATTATTGACATAACTTCTGTACTCTCCAAAGTACGGTGCAAATGTGATCACTTCATCTCCCGGATTTAACAGTGCTTTTAAAATAACATTCAGTCCGCCTGCTGCACCAACTGTCATCGTAATATTTTTTGCTGCAAATGCAGTACCAAAACGCTCATTCAGAGATTCAGCTACAGCCTGGCGAACATCTTCATATCCCGCATTGCTGTTAGTATATCCATGAAGCACCAGTTCATCTTCTTCATCCAAAATATCAAGAATCGCCTGCTTTACGGCTTTCGGTGCCGGTACATTTGGATTACCGAGACTAAAATCAAATACATTTTCCGGTCCGTAAATTTTTGCAAGACGATTTCCCTCTTCAAACATGGCGCGGATCGCCGAGCTGTTTGCCACCATATTTTCCATCTTTTTAGATATCATCTTTTGCACACTCCTTTTCGCTGTCTTCTTTTAATGTCACAACACCTTTTTCTATCATAAATACCGGTTTGTAGGAAAGCTTGGCCTTTCTTAATCCTTCTTCTCCAACATCATCTTCCCGGTTGGTATATTTGTATTTTCCGACAATTTCATGCTCCACGAACTGCTGGTTGATCATGGTATACGCACCTTCAATATCCGCATAAGCTTTTTCGATATGAACCACAAAGGTATCGTCATTTACCGCTTCTCCAATCGTAAATGCAACAATCTCATCACCAACTCTGAGCAGACCTCCGATCAGGTTCAGTTCTTTGTAAAGGCGCAGTGAATTGAGTGTTACACACATCTCGGAATTCTTCTCTTCATCATCTTCACAGCCATTCAGATTCCGCCATTTCAGTGCCATCTGAAAACACTCTTCCAGATTATCCTCTGTAATCGTTTCGTAACTCCAGTTATCTCCGTGAAGTGCTTTAAATTTATTGACGTGATTCCGCTTGCCGTGCAGCTTTTTGCCGGAAAGTGTTGCAAGTTTCTCACTTTCATAGACATAATCCGCCTCATCTCTGTGATAGGTGATGTCGAATTTGCCTGGAAACCATGTTTCAAGCTTGGCGAAATTCTCTTTTGTTACCCCATACAGACAGAATGGAACGCCTTTTTCTTTCTCCCACTTCATGATATCTTCAATCGCTGCTTTTACATCTTCATCTTCACCTGCCGGAAATGCATAGCCGTAACCTGCACTGTTGTCCCGGAACAGGAGAACGTTGTTATATTGTGCAAATTCTACTTCGTAAAACCTTGCCCACAGATATACATTTGCAAAAGTACGGTCGCAGCTTCTGCTTGGGTACTTTTTGAAATAAAAATCAATAAGATCCCGGTCTGTCAGTTCTGGTCTTTTAAATTTTGCTTCTGCCATAAAAAATCCTTCCATATTCCGCTTTTTTGCGGTACTGTCTGTTAGTATACCACATTTTGAGTGGATTTTTGCGGTTTTCTTGTATTTTTTTGTGTTACTTGTAAAGTTAGTGGGCCAGGTACCCAAATAGAACATGCCAGATTCCACTCGGCAAACCATTCCGATGAACCTCTGAAAGCGGCAATTATGTCAGCAATGGCTTCCATAATTGCCTGAGTTTCATCTCCATTGCCTCGGATGGAATCTGGCATGTTCTATTTGAGTACCTGGCAGATCTACTTTACTGGTTGTGACTATTGCCCCAGTACGAAGTTTTTTGCCAAACATAAGAACCGTAAAAACGCAAAACGGCTTTGTTGATCCAGTTGCTCCACTACTGTTTTCTGAAATAAAAACTATTTCAGTCTATAGATGAATACAGGAAGTGGAGGATCATTTTTACGGTTAAAATAGGAATTTACGATTACGAGCCATTTTTTGGAGTCTAATGTTTTGAGATAATTCAAAATGGCTTCTTTTTCTTCGTAGCCGGTGTCGCCGCCGCTGTAGATGCAGAGGTTTATGATGCCGCCTTTTTTGAGCAGGTTAAGGGCTGACTCGATGGCGGTGAGGCTGGTGGCTGCGCGGGTTGCGATTTTGTGGTCGCCGCCGGGGAGGGAGCCGAAATTGAAGATGATGACCTTGGCTTCTTCTTTTACATAGGTCTGCATTTTTTCGTGACCGTCCTGGATCAGCTTGGCTCTTGTCGACAGGTTCGCTTTTTCGAGGCGTTCTCTGGTGTGAGCAATCGCCATCTCTTGCACATCAAAAGCATAGACATTTCCGGTCTCTCCGACTTTCTGGCACAAAAACTCCGTGTCACCGCCGTTTCCGGCGGTGGCATCAATGCAGATATCCCCTTCTTCTATATACTCTTCTAAAATGTGATGGCAATATTCTGTGATCTGAAAATTCATGTCCTAAACCTCCTGCTTATGTTCGGAAAGTGCGCATTGCCTCGATGATCTGTGCGATCAGAGCTTTCTTCTTTTGTTATCATTTTCTGTTACTTATCTGTCTTTTATTTACCGGGCAATCCATTTGGAATTTTCTGGCGAATAAAAATTAAGCATTTCCCGTACTTCTTTTTCGTTATCGAATGGGTTTCTGATAATCTTATACTCTTTACCTTCCCATGGGATGGTGATCTTACCATTTTTTACCGTCATCTGATCGATGGCTGTCCGTGGCAGCTGTACGAGTTCATTGCCATCCTTGTCATAGAATGCCATACCATTGTCCCAGTAAATGATCACACGCATCATTTTCATTCCATAGCTGCGCGTAACCAGGCACACCACTGCGATCACAAGGAACCAGATACTGTGGGTCAGCCCGCCGGCAATCCCGCTTCCTATTGCGCACAGAATGCAGAAAACTGCAAATGGAAGCATCAGATATTTAACGGTCATGCCGCTGTAATACCCGGATACCAGACAATGAAAACTGCCCTTCCATTCATTTCCAAATTTCGCAGCTTCCTGCTGTATCTTCTTCTGGATCACCTGATTCACCGCCTGCATGATGGCATTCCGAACCAGACGCTGTACAATATGTCCCATCTTTTGTACCTCCTCATGTTCTCTCATTTATGTAAATTTTAGCATATCCTGTTACTTTTTCAACAACGCAGCGTTATATATGATATAAGTTTTTCTTATATCACTATTCATAGAATGTATTTCCCATTTTCTCCCATTTCTCCTAAATTAGAAGTATCGACTTATGGAGGTACTGACCAATGAAACTTACTGCAAAAAGAAAAGAACAGATTTCTTCTGTTCTCATCATCTGCCTGGGAAATATACTCAACGCTTTTTCAGCCAGAGTCTTTCTTCTTCCGGCTGACCTTGTTGCCGGTGGCACGACCGGAATCGGGCTGATCCTGCAACGCATAACCGGGATCCCTCTTTCCTCTCTGGTGCTCGCTTTCAACATTATCATGCTGGTGCTTGCCTATATTTTCCTCGGGAAAAAATATACATTATCTGCAATTTTAAGCTCTTTTATGTATCCGATCGCACTGGAATTCTTCAATCAGATCCTTGGAGATTATGTTCTGACAGACAATCTGATCCTATGCACACTCTTTGCTGGCATCGGAATCGGGATCTCCCTTGGAATGATCATCCGTACCGGTGCTTCTACCGGTGGCGTAGACGTTCCGCCACTGATCTTAAATAAATATTTCCGTTTTCCTGTTTCAGCCGGATTGTACATCATTGACTTCTTTGTCATCCTGGGACAGGCACTTTATCAGCCAGTTGACAAGGTACTATATGCGATTTTGTATGTGATCATTTACACCCTTGTCATGAACAAGCTGATCGTCAGTGGAACTTCAAGGATTGCTGTTCAGATCATCAGCAAACATTCAGATGAAATCCGTAATTTTGTACTTACCCAGATTGACCGCGGTGCAACCATCATTCCAGTTCAGGGTGGCTATCTGAACCAGCAGCTGAATATGGTACTCACCGTCATCTCCAACCGTGAACTCGTCCAACTTGAAAAAAATATTCATCAGATCGATCCGGAAAGCTTTATCATCGTTTCCCAGGTACAGGAAGTCCAGGGACGCGGATTTAATCTGGACAAACACTGGAAACCAGAGTAGTCAGATACCTCTGAAATTCCCGGATTTCCGGCTCTTTTTTCTTTGATTTCAGGCAGGCAAAATAAAGACTGTCCTGCCTGGCTGGAACCAGTGGCACCGCCGTAACCCCATAGTATTCTGCAAAGGACTTTGGTCCGATCGCGATTCCGCTTCCGCTTTTCACCATCTTCATCACCGTATCGATGCTGTCTGAGCGGATGACTCTTTTCCATGTGATATTCTGTTCACCATATGTCTTTCTGAGGAGACGGTCTTCCACCGAATGCTCCAGTCCTGTGAGCATAGTATATTCCCTGCAATCCATGATTGAAGCATTTTTCTTCTGCGCGAGCGGATGATCCGGTGCCATCAGTATACACTGCTTCTCACGGATCAGTTCTTTTGCAAAACAGACACATTTCTCCATGCCGATTTCATTTTCCGGCATCCGGTCCAGTGCCATATCAAGGGAACCGTCTTTGATCGCCGCATATGCATCCAGCCCAGCCTCCGTATAAAATGTCACCTCGAGCTCCGGATGCCTTTCAAAATATCTGGCAATCTTCGGAAACAGTCTGTTGGAATAGACTCTGGCACCAAGTCCGATTTTTAATTTTTTATGTTCTGTTCCCGAAATCACTTCTTCTTTAAAACGATTCCAGTCTTTTAGCATTTCTTGCGCTTTTTGGTAAAAAACATTCCCTTTTTCGGTAAGTTCCAGTCCTTTGCTTGTCCTGTGAAATACGCGGTATCCCAGTTCCTTTTCCAGATTCCGGATCTGCTGGGACAGAGCGGGCTGCGAGACGAAAAGGTACTCTGCTGCGCGGGAAATGCTTTTGCAATTTGCGATTTCTACAATGTAAGTTAATTGTTGTATGTTCATTCAACGCCTCTGTTTTGTTTTTCGGTATATAAAAATCCCTCATACGGGACATTTCTGTTTTCTTGACCTGTATGAGGGTATCCTATTACTATTTTTTAGCAGGAGTGCGTCCTGCAAGCCATCCTCCGACGGTTTCAATATTTGCTTTTATTGTCCGATCAATATGGGCGATCGGGCATGTTCTTGAAATCCATCTGCACTTCGTTGTCAATAACTGTGAGTTCTTCATCATCCATAATAATTCGAAGAACATACTCACAGGCTTTCCTGTCTTTATACACTTTTGCCTGCTTCTATTATACTGCCTCATTCATCGATGCCAGCTTTGCTGCCTGGTCTGCTGCGATCAGGCTGTCAATGACTTCATCCAGCTCTCCGTTCATAATGCTGTCCAGCTTATGAAGCGTAAGCTTGATTCTGTGATCGGTCACACGTCCCTGTGGGAAGTTGTAAGTACGGATCTTCTCAGAACGGTCTCCGGTACCGATCTGGCTTCTTCTTGCCTCAGCCTCTGCAGAATGCTGCTTCTCCAGTTCTAGTTCATATAACTTGGAACGCAGAAGACGGAATGCCTTTTCCTTGTTCTGCAGCTGTGATTTTTCAGTCTGACTGTAGATCACGATTCCTGTCGGATAATGAGTCAGTCGTACAGCAGAGTCTGTAGTATTGACACACTGTCCACCGTTACCAGATGCACGCATAACATCGATACGGATAT
>OGQG01001813.1_pt1 | contig 14542 bp, 10 predicted proteins | sample 1553201 | NCBI WGS metagenome assembly OGQG01 (sample SAMEA2579925, study PRJEB22360) | human gut metagenome | biome: human gut; feature: human-associated habitat; material: faeces | place: Denmark | collected 2008/2010
CTGCCTGCCGGCAAGGTAGAGGAGAATGCTCCCAATATGGAGCTGCCGGTACCGAGCCGCGAGGTTACATTGGATAGCAGTCCAAAACAGGATGATGCGTCTGAGCAGCCGGCCGCCTCCGTATTCCAATCGGATGAACCGGAAGAACTGCCTGTGGCGCCTGTTGTCCAACAGGAAGCACCCGATCAGCCTGTGGCGCCTTCTTATACGGAGAGCACTCCGGTAGAAGACATCTTGAAGGTAATGACCTTTGAAGAAGCGCAGAATGTGGTGGTGGATAGTGGTCTGAGCAAAGGAAAGACCATGGCAACAGTTGCCAAGGAGCGTCCGGTGAGTCTGAAATTCTACCTCACCCCAGGCAACAAGAGCACCAACAATATCGTTCGTGCTGCGGCGCAGATCATGCTCGATGGTATGGCCGCACAGAAAGCCGGATGATAAGCAGCCCCATCTATGGGGGCAAGAAGGGAGGGAGAACAGATGGACTCATATCCAGGAGATTTTCCGTTCGGTATTATGGATGTAGTGGAACTTCTACATCTACGAATCAGACGCCGACAGGCAAACAGTGTATATGTGGATTGCCCGTTTTGTGGTGACCGCCGCGGCAAGATGAATGTGAATTTCGTCAAAAATGTCTGGCGGTGCAATTATTGTGATGAGCATGGCGGTATGCTTGCGCTTTATGCGCGGCTAAACAATACGACTACATCCGATGCGTATTGGGAGATAGGAGAAGCCCTGTGCAACGATTTTCACAGGGAACGGCCGAACTCTGGATATGAGATGGCAGGAAACCAGCAGGCTGGCACTGGGTCCCCGGTTTCGGGGACTCAGACCGACCTTGCCGGATATGAGAGGAGGGGCGAACTAAAAACAGTGCAGCAAGCAGAACGGGCCAGCGGACAGGAAATTCATCAAACGCTTTCGCTGCTGCTCGCTATGCTGCCTCTTCAGCCTGCCCACCGCAACCATCTGCACTCCCCAAAACGGGGACTGTCGGATGAACAGATCGACCGGATTGGGTTCAAGAGCACTCCACCCCCATTCCTTTGCCGCTCCATTACCGAGCGGCTGATGAAACAGGGATGCAAGGTGGAGGGGGTGCCCGGCTTTTATCTGGATGACAGCGGGCGCTGGACCATGAACTTCTACCGAAAAAACGCAGGGATTTTGATTCCGGCTGTGGGATACGACGGTATGATACATGGCCTGCAGATACTTTTGGATAGTCCGCTCAAGCAAAAAGATGATCCACCGGATAAGTCAGGAGCCAAATACATCTGGTTTTCGTCCTCGTCCAAAAATATGGGCGTCACATCCGGGAGCCCGGTACATTTTATCGGCAATCCATCTGCTCGGGTGGTCTATGTCATTGAGGGACTGCTGAAAGCAGACATCTCACACTGCCTGACAAACCGGACTTTTGCGGCGATTGCCGGCGCAAACAACACAAGCCAGTTGGATACGCTGTTTGCACTGTTGGCACAGAATGGCACTGAGGAGATCATTGAGGCTCATGATATGGATAAGTACAGTAACCAAATGACCTCTAATGGGGCATCTAAGATCTATCTGATGGCCCGAAAAAATGGAATGGCATGTCGTCGGCTGACCTGGAATCCGAATTATAAAGGGTTTGATGATTGGCAGCTTGCCCTTCGGGAGAAAGAACAGAAGGAAAAGGAGGTGCAGAGAATGAATTTTAAGCAGCAATATCTGTGCGGTAAGTGTGATTTTACCTATATAGATGGCTGCGTCGAGCTTTGGCACACCAGAGCGGAGAAAGATTTGGATCTGACAGAGTATCTGGGGCTGACAAAGGAAGAGTATCAGATATTTCTTGCTCAGGGCAATCGGGCGCTGAAGGATATTCTGGACAGCCAGAGAGTTTTCCGGAGATTTTGCATTTACCAGCTTTGCCTGGGTGAGACACAGACGGTACCTTTCGCGTTCAAGCAACTGGATGCACTGCGTAAAGCTGGATATGAACAGCCGCCTGCCGCCGCCTATCAGACGGTATGGAGCGCAGAGGTCTGTTGCCCAAAGGGGCAGAATGACATGGAAGTGCTGGGGCGCCTGTTCCTGGACTTTAATGAGCATTTGCCGGAAGATTACAGAGGCCGTCCGTTGGCTCCATCTGATGTGGTGGAACTGGACTGCCAAGGCAAACGCACATACTTCTATGTGAATGACTGCCGGGATTTTGCGCCGGTACGCTTCTCCCCATTCTTGTGTAAAAGACTTCCGGAGCCTGCTCAAAAACAGGAATGAAGGGATAGGGGTCAGATGCGTATTGCAGAAAAGAAGAAAAGCCAGATTACAGCACTGTATGAGCAGTGCTCCAATCTTCCGGCAGATGTCAGAAGTTGTCTGGAGAATGGCTACTTTACCGTAACGGTACCTCCACCCTGGAACATGAGCAATCAAAAGACTGCGCAGGAGGTGCAGGACAAAATCAAGGAATGGTCAAGGCAGTATACTGGCGTGGTCTGCTACTGTTTTGACAGCTTCAGCACACTTTTATATGTGCTGTGAGCAACACACAATGGCATGGAAAGGGTCATAACGGCCTACTCCATGCCATTTTTTGCGAAAGGAGATTTTACAATGGGTGTTTTTTCAGAAATAGCAATGGAGCAGCAAAACAGTATGTTCGATTCGTCTGCAGCCTTTGAGGATGATGAAGCCTTTGAGCTGGAGGAGATGGAATCTTTGCCTGTGCCGCCTGTAGGTACAGACACTGTCCCAGTATCGGCGGCTTCGGTTTCTGCCGGTGAGACTGCTTTGGCTGATGCAGAGGAGGAACCTGCGGATGAAGTAGCGCCTGCTGGGGAAGAGAAGTCTGCTGAGGAGGGGAATTCGGCACAACCGCCCGCCGCAGAAGATGAAGAAAAAAAGCGTGCGGAGTATGAGGCGGCTGAAGCCCAGCGCAAAGCGGAATTTGACGCCAAACAGCAGGCGAAGAAAGCCGCGGAGCAGGAGCAAATCGCCCGTCTGGAAGCGATGAGTGATGAAGAAGTAATCGCGGCCTCTACCCAGAGGGTGAGTACCGATGTAGAAAAACTGACACGGCGAAATATGAAGGAATGTGTGTCCGAGCATATCCAGATGCTCTGTATGGAAGATACGGCGTTTGCCCGTCTGACGATGCATCCGAAAAAGAACATGATCCGCTGTTTCCAGTACATCAACCGAAAGGCATGGGATTATGTGCAGGATGAACTAAAAGCAAGCGGAACCCGCCCTGGTCCCGGACAGCAGACATATGGCTGCGATGTGCCGGATGATATGTGCTATCAGTGGGCGGAAGATTATTTCCGTGACCCTGATGCCAAGGAAGACCATGAGGATGAGGAGAAGTTTGTTCCCAAGCCGTATGCTGGGAAGTCCTCTGCAAAGAGCAAACCCAAGAAGGCGGCAGAGAAGAAAAAGACGGAACCCAAGGCGGCACCCAAGCAGGAGGAAAAAAAGCCTTCTCAGGATGGGCAGATGTCGCTTCTGGATTTTGGGATGGCAAAGGCAGGCTGAGCCGGCAAAGGAGGAAAAATGCAGAATGATTGCTTATAAGGGTTTTCGCCCCGGGCTGATATGCCGTGGCTATCAGTTTGTGATGGGGCTCAATACGACTGAAAAAGCAAATTGCAGGGAAAATGGATTTCACTGTGCGGAAAATCCGCTCGACTGCCTTAGCTATTATTCCAGCCTGGAGCATTCGGAATATTATATTGTCAACGCCGGCGGCGACATCGATGAAGATGAGCATGACTCCAAAATCGCCTGTACGGAGTTGACTGTGATTAAGCGGCTAACCAAAGAGGAGCTGTTTTTACATGGTTTGGCCTACATGGTAGATCACCCGCGCAGGGTGTGGAGTTCCCATGTGGCAGCCAACCGGGCAATGGCGAACTGCGGTTATGCGGTGGTACGGGGGAAAGACCCCGTTGCCACCGGCAGACTGGGAGACATCCTTGCTTTTGCGAAGGAAGCTCCGGATTCCGAAGCTATCGTACAGGTTGCTGTAGGGCGAGTTGATGGAATCACGTTGATGCCGGATGTGTGGTATGGCGTGGATTTGACAAGAAGGACGGTGAATTGAGATGAAAAAACGAGCCCTGATGGCATTTCCCAAGCTGACAGCAACAGAAGAAATGAAGCAGATTGCCGCTTCGGATATGCCGAGAAAAGAAAAAACGAAATATGGCTATGTCACGGAGGTTTGTGATTATTACGTTTATCTGCGTTGTGTCGTGCAGGCTGGAATTTTGAAAGCCGCACTCTTTTTTCCGGACTACCTGCGTTTGGACGGAAATAATCCGGTCTACGAGGTGTATCTGGATAAAGAGAATCGGCAGTTTACCACCTATGACTGCTTGAACCAGAAATGGAGCGAGGCCAAACTGAACCGACTGGACTGGAAACACTGGTATGCAAAAAGCAGCTGGGTCAGCGAGGAAGAAGCAGCAGTTATACAGACATATTTAGACAATGATAAAAGAGGAGCAAGTGCGATCCTGCAGTTCCAGAGGGCTGTCCGTGACGAACAGCTGGTGCAGCGACATCGGCTGGAAACCGACCCATGGGATAAAGATCTGGAGCAGGTGCCGGAACTTCCAAAGGACTGGAACCGCTGGGTGAATAAGGTCGCCATCCAGCAGAACTACATCTACTACCATTACAAAAAAGGCGGTGCAAAAACAGGGTACTGTACCTATTGTGAAAAGGAAGTGCCGATTAAAGGGCATCCTCACCACAATCAGGAAGGTTACTGCAGTTGCTGCCGCCATCCGGTGGTATTCAAAGCATATGGCCGGGCGGGGTACATGCAGACAGAAAAATATTTTGCTTACCTGATCCAGCGATGCAAGGACGGCTTTGTAGTTCGTGAATTTCAGGCTGACCGGACATACAGAAAAGAAAGCCTTCCAAATTCCAAGCTTTATTGCCAGGAAATCCGGCGTACCATCTATGACAGAGAACTAAAACCCAGAAGTTATTACTGGGGGATGTATAAGCAGCGTAATATGCGCTGGATTTCTTGTAGCCCCTGTTCTTATGACTGGCATGGTGCAGAAAATGGCCGTGTCTATGGTAAGACTCTGCCTCATCTTGAAAAGCATGAGCTTCGCTGTACCGGTCTTGTGCAATGGATTCGGAAACAGAAAAGCATCGATCCGGAAAGTTATCTGGCAGTTTGGCGCCGGCTTCCCCAGATGGAGCAAATATGGAAATCCGGCTTATCAAAATTGACGAAGGAATGTTTTAAGAACTGTGATGTAGTGCGGCAAATGATTTTGTACCCGGAGGCTCCAAGGCTGATTCGCGCATTGGGTCTGGATTCTCAGGGATTCAATCGTTTGCGGCAGATGGATGGAGATACAGAAGATTTAGGATGGCTGCAGGTTGAAAAGAAAAGGGGAAAACCCATTACCAATGAATTGCTTCGGTGGTTCCGTATCCATAAAATTCGAGCCAAGGATATTTTATTTATTGTGGATCGCATGAGCCCGCTGCAGATACGTAATTACCTGCAAAAGCAAAAGAAGTATTTTGATGGCAGCTGCCGACAGGCGTTAATCACTTGGCAGGACTATATGGCTATGGCACAGCGCCTGCACATCGATACCAGTGATGAAATTATTTATCGCGTGCGCAAGCTGCGTCAGAGACATGATGAACTGGTAATTCAGTGTGAAGCCGGAAGTCTGGAACTTCAGGCAGAGAAAATGGCAGAAAAATATCCCAATGTTGATGGCATTTGCAGAGAACTTCAGAAGAAATATACCTATGCTGAGGAGGAATACATGGTTGTTGCTCCGGAAAACATTTTTGCGATCATCAAAGAGGGGCGAATGCTTCATCATTGTGTTGGCAACGATGGCAGTGGTGAGCGCTATTATGAGCGCATGGAGCGTCGTGAGAGCTTTATTCTGTTCTTGCGCCGAACCGACGAACCGGAAGATCCCTATTACACATTGGAGATCGAACCAGATGGCACAGTGCGTCAGAAGCGTACACTATTTGACCGTCAGCATGAGGATATTGAGCAAGCAACTGACTTTCTTCGCAGATGGCAAAAAGTTATTGCAGAGCGTCTTACAGGTCGTGATTTGAAACTGGCTGCGGAAAGTCGGATTCTTCGTGAGAAGGAGTTTATCCAGTTGAAGAAGGATCGGGTCATCATTCATACCGGCCATTTGGCAGGAAGGCTTTTGGCGGATGTGCTGATGGCAGACCTGATGGAAAACACGGATAGCATCCAGTCTCCGGCATTGGCTGCTGCAGCGTGACAAAATGAGAATGGCCGGGCATCCTTGAGGGCGTCCGGTCATTGATGAAGAAGGAAGGAGCAGAGCATGAAACAAATTGGAAATCTGGCAGTGGTTTGCGCCAGGCGACAGGATGTGCTGCTGCAGGTTGGCAGTGAAAAGGTATGTGTCCATGTGGGAGCCGGGCCAGAGCGGAATACGCTTCACGCAGCGTGGGACGATGATGACGCCATTCAGCGTATTGTCCATGAATTGAATTTTGGCAAGTATGCAGCCGGCAGAAATGGGCTGCATACCGCACAGCAGGATTGCCCTGTGGGGCGGGGAAAGGAGAAAATCGCATGATCAAAAACCTGAATCAGCTGCGCAGGACACTTCGGGAAGGGACACAGTTGGAGATATTGGATCACTGCCGGCCGGAATGTATTGGGCAGATACGGAACATTACGCTGGTAAACACGCAGGGCTTTTATAGTACCGTAGCGAATCAGCCAGATGCGTCTGCCAACAGAGGCAACGGCGGCCGCGGCCCGATCCTTTGGTGGGGCAGAGCCGCCCACTGGCAGTTTGCAGACGGTGTTTGCAGTGTTTTCGACAGTGAACAGAAGCATACGGAAGAAGAACTGGTTATGTCCTTCCGGGTACTTGAAAAGGAGGCAGCATAATGGAACAGAATATTTTGGAAAAGCAGAGAGACTTGAATGACCGGCTCAACCGTTATCGGGATGAGTATTATAACCGCAACGCTCCCAGTGTGTCAGATGAGGTCTATGACAGACTCTTTGACGAGTTGAAAGAGTTGGAACAGGAAACGGGAATCCAAATGGCAAATTCGCCAACCCAGACAGTAGGCTATCCTGCGGTAAGCAGGCTGGAGAAAACCAGACATGAGATCCCGCTGCTGTCTTTGGATAAGACGAAGAGCAGTATGGATCTTCTGAATTTCATGGGTGAGCAGCAGGTGATGCTGATGCTCAAACTGGATGGCTTGACTGTAAAGTTGACCTATGAGAATGGAGAACTTCTGGAGGCGGCTACCCGTGGCGATGGTGACGAAGGGGAGATCATTACCCATAACACCCGAGCCATCAGCGGTATCCCTTCCCACATCACCTACAAAGAGAGACTGGTTGTGACGGGCGAGGGCTTTATCAGACCCAGTGATTTTGAGGAACTGAAGACCAGCCTGCAGGACAGCAGCGGTAAGCCCTATAAAAACGGCCGCAATCTGGCTGCTGGTTCCATTCGTCTGATGGATGCCAAGACATGCCGGGAGCGTCGGCTGGTTTTCATGCCGTTTGGTGTGCTGGAGGGCTTTCCGCACCTGACCCGGAAATCAGATAAGCTACGGGAACTGCGTGCGTTGGGGTTCCAGCCCTGTAAGTATCTGGTCACAAAGCAGAAACTGACGCTGGAAAATGTGGAAGCCGGTATCTATCAGCTGCGGCAATATGCCACTGACAAAGATATCCCCATTGACGGTATCGTGGTATCGTTTAACGACATCGCCTATGCCCAGAGCTGCGGCCGCACCGGACATCACTATAAGGACGGTCTGGCCTATAAGTTTGAAGATGACCTGCATGAGAGCCTGCTGCAGTACATCGAATGGACGCCGGGCAGAACCGGAGAGATTGCTCCGGTAGCAGTATTTACGCCGGTGGAAATCGATGGCTGTGAGGTCAGCAGGGCCAGTCTGCACAACCTGTCCTTTATTGAGGATCTGGAACTGATGGCTGGAAACCGGATTCTGGTAAGCAAACGAAACATGATCATCCCCCACGTGGAGGAAAATCTGGACAGAGGCGGCTTCTCTATGGTGGATACGATTCCCCATGTTTGTCCCTGCTGTGGACAGCCTACCCGCATCCATGAATCAAGTGGAAAGGGTGAAAATGGCGAGGATCGCATCATCAAGACGCTGTACTGTGATAACCCTGACTGCGAGACACGTCGGCTGAAAAAGTTCGTCCATTTTGTCAGCCAGAAGGCAATGGACATTGAAGGGCTGTCGGAGGCTACATTGGAAAAATTCATCGGTCAGGGATTTATCCATAGTTATCTGGATATTTACCGTCTGGATCGTTACCGGGCTGAAATCGTCCGCATGGATGGGTTTGGTGAAAAGTCCTGGCAGCGCCTTTGGGACGCTATCCAACAGAGCCGAAACACCACCTTTGAGCGGTATCTGATTTCTATGGACATCCCTATGATCGGTAACACTGCCAGCAAGGTATTAGGTCGTGTGTTCCACTATGATTTGGATGAGTTTCGGGATGCGGTCTATGGTGGCTATGATTTCCGGCAGCTTCCGGATTTCGGGGAGACATTGCATAACAATATCCACGACTGGTTCTGTGTAGAAGATAATTTTTGTATTTGGGAGGAGTTACAGACTATGATGAGTATTCAAAAGCCTGCTGTGGCAGAACACAGCGAAAACAGGGTGCAGGATAATCCCTTTGTAGGAAAGACTATCGTAGTTACCGGCAAGGTGGAACCCTACACCCGGGACGGAATCAATGACCTGATTGAATCACTGGGCGCCCATGCCGGCAGCTCGGTGTCCAAGAAGACGGATTATCTGGTCTGCGGCGAAAATGCCGGCAGCAAGTTGTCCAAGGCCAGGGATTTGGGCGTTACGGTACTGTCACCTGCGGAGTTCTTCAGCATGGCCGGCGCTGAGTAAGAAAATATAGCATACTATCGGTATGCTGTCAGTTGATCAATGGGGAGAGAGCCATGTTGCGGCTCTCTCCCCATATCTTTTATGGAAGATTTCAGGTAGGAGGGATTTTAATGCATATCGACAGGATACCGGTTTACCGGGTATATCAGAGGGCTATTGATTTGGAGCTTTACCATGCCTTTGCCGAATTGGTAGTACAGACTTCTCAGGACGATACGGCGAGAAGGACTTACCGACAAACAAGGGCGATGCAGATATGGCAGGTGGAAACGGATGTGTCCGGCTATTTTGAACCATATCATCTGCGTTATCCTGGCGAGGTGTTGGAGCGGTTTGAGGAAAAACTGGGCAATGATGTCCGAGTTCTCCGCGCTCTGGCCCTGGCGCTGGGAAATACCTGTGCGATCCAGTCTGACAATATGTTTGTGGGCAATCAGCGGGGAGCATTCCTCCAGAAATTGCGGCGGTCTGCCGGAGAAGATGTGTACCTGCAGGGCGCTCTGTATCTTTTGGAAACAGATGCGGCACAGCGCCATGCCCTGTTGGAGAAACTGGCAGAAAGGGAGTGTACGAGAACGGAAGAAGCCCTGTTTATACTGTCGTTATTTGATGATAGGGAACGCGGCTATGAGGTGATGCATACCCAACTCAGTCATCTATTCACACAAAATCGGACACTTTCACTGGTATATGATTTTGGTGTGCTGGAATGGTTCATCCGGTTCTATGCAGAGCAGGCAAAGAAATACCGCGGGAAAGCCGACCTGGTGCTGCGCACGCTGATGAAACTGCCGTATATGAATATGAAGCCCGACAGCCGCGAATTTTCGGTTTTGACTAAAGCAGGGTATCGCTGCGATGAAATCATTTTGGCAAACTCTCTCGCTGTATGGGCGGACAGGCTGCCGGACCGGTTGAGTTCCAAGAGTATCACTGCCGAGAAAATCGCAACAGCGTGTGGGCGGATGCTTCTGAATGCTCCAAAGGATCTTTCGGAAGAATTTTACGAGTATCTTGGCTGGCTGTTTCGGTTCTATAACAGCTTTACGGTCAAGTACGAAGGATTTCAGGGGCTCTGGGAAGCGGTTCAATATGGTTTGAACCCCACAGCACCGAAAACACTGTTATGGATGAATCAAACGATACAGAAGGATTTTCCGTACCGATTTGATGTGTTTGATCCTCAGTACGATGATCTGGCGAAGGAGTTGGAGCGGGATAACTATATGGAGTTGTTTACCCTGCAGATGCTGCATTCCAGGCAGACGATCCCTTTGCAACAGTGGCTTTCCAGATATCAGGAACTGACCGGAGCTGACTATGGAGAATATTTCGGGAGCAGGCATACGAACAGCAGACGGGCGTTTGCCTTTCTGGTGGAAAAGAAGGAAATTGATTTATGGGAGTTTTTTGAGCAGCATAAGGATAATGGCGAACACGCGCCACAGCTGAAACTGCTGCGGGAGTATGCCCTGAGAATTTCAAGTTGGAGGTGTTTCCGGTTTGTAGAGAGGCTACTGGCTGAGTACACTTTTTCCCAACTTCAAACGATTTTTGGCGAGCGGTTTTACTTTCACGAATGCTTTGTCAGAAGTGAGGGGTATTACAGCAGAAGAGAATATAAAACATACATCAGCCGTCCATTCCTATCTGCAGAGCAGCATCGACAGCTCTATGACTGGGTGGAGCGTTCAGTTTTCCAGACTGAGCCGGAAAAATATGAGGACTTCGTTTTAAGTGCCTTAAAAGCACCGGAGATCCAACGCCTTTATGATAAAAAAGCGCTGGCAGCGGTGTTGCGGCAGTTTTTGCTCCACAGCGAGTATAACGGCTATGAAATCAACCGGCTGAAGGAAACATTCTATTCCAAGGAAGAGTTGGAGGATGAGCGCAGAGCCGAAGCTGAGAGAAAGAAGCAGGAAAAACGACTGGAGCAGGAAAAACGGACCATACAGAAACGGGAAAAGCTGCAGCAACTTTATAACGGCAGCGCCGAATCTCTGGTTAAATTCATTGGGGGATATTATCATCAGGACGAGAAGAACGAGGTGCTGAATATGGCGTTTGACAAGCTGGTGGAATGGCCTGTCGGTTGTGTACGGACGATGGAAGCCAAAGGCGCACATGCCTTTTTTGAACTGTGTGGTGAACTGGTAAAGTCTGAACCCCGGCCAAGGCATGAGATTTTGAATATGGTACTGACACTGATTGGAGGTGAAGCAGCATGAGAAATACATTAAAACATCTGACCCTATTGACCAGAATGAAAGATGACGGATTGCTCCCGGCGCTTACAGGCAGCTTTTCAGAGGATGCCATAGAGCAGGCATGTGGACAGGTGGAGACACTTCAATTACAGAAACGGCTGCACATCCGAAAGACAAAGCGGATACAGGAAGAACTGATTCGGGTGCCGAACTTTGCAGCGCTCTATGGTGTGTTGTGCAGGCAGGAGATTGGCGATGAAGAAATTGCTTCAGTCTTAGAGTCAGCAGACGGGTATGGAGAGAAACTGACAGCGTATCCCCAAGAGCAGGTGCTGGCAGTCATGAAATTGGAACTGTTGCCTTCCCTGCGGTTTGAATACCTGAAATACTATTTTCCCTTTGTGATGTATGAAGAAGAGGAGCAGGTCATATTGGATAACCTGCAGACTTTTCCCATTGCGGAGTGGAAGGGACTTTCCATGCTGACGGAGCACCAGCGGGATATGATGCGGCAGCCGTTTCTTGGCTCGTATCTGTTTTTCTGGCATCAAAATGAACGGAAAGCTCTGGAACTGTTGGAACAGAATCGTCCGCTCCAGAGAGTCTGCATCTTGCTCTATCGGTATGGTGTGCGGCTGTTTCTGTCAGTAGAACGCCTGAAAGATCTCCGGTGGATGAAAATGACCGATGTGGGAAAATTCCGCCGGCTGTTGGCTGTATTTGAATATGACGCAGAGGATTTGTCTGCTTTTTTTGACCTCTGGCTGGACAACCATGCCGGACAATATGACCTCAACTGGTTTATCTCCCAGCCACATCCTTTGAGCAAGGAACGGAGGGAAGAAATTTTATGCAACCAACTGAGTTATCTGAATGCTCTGTATGCCGGCAGGCTCCATCTGGATTTTAATGCTGTCCGGCAATTCCAGTTTTCAATTCTCATTTATGCGGTGGAGCATAGAAAAAAGCATTTTTTGGAATTGGTGGATCAGAACAGTGAAGTGTTCCTGTCCTTGGGGCGATACTCTCTATTGTTTGAGCCGGGCTTTTGTGAGCACTGTAACATCAATTCCCTGACGCTGAAGAATTTGAAAGCCAGCGATTCTGTGAACCGCAGCGACAGCTTTTTTACGCTTCTGGAAGAAGGGCAGCAGTACACCTTTGAGGAAATGTATCAGCTTTGGCATCAGAAAGAGGTTTATGTCCGGTTATACACTATGCTGACACCTCTTTCCATAGATCAGCGTTTGCTGACACTGCGGCAGCTGATAAAACGGGATCTGGTCAGCCAGTATACAGGAGATGCAGAGTTGGAGCAGCTTGGAAAATGTCTGCTGGAAAGGCCGTTTAGCGAATGGTATCGGGGTTCATTTGGACATATCTGTGGGCTGACCCGGCGGATTGCCATGGGGCTGCTGCAACACTATACGCAGCTGCAGGCATTCATACCGGATTTCACTACAGAGTCGGATGCGGTATTTGCCCTCAATAATATGATGGCTCTTTTGGAAATGACGGATTGGAAACAGGTGCGCAAGGATATTCTGACAACAGATGCAGACTGGCTGGATCTAAAAGAAAAACTGGCATTTTCAGACGATTTTGTGGAGCAGAACCGGGAGACTGTCACGGAGTTTTTACTGCAGGGCGGCGCGGCTATGGTATGCGCTCTCTATGGGGAACTGGACGGGCAGGAGCTGGCTGTTGAAGCGCTGCGACGGATCGTACAGGCTGAATTGATGGGTCAGTTCTATAAACTCAAATATTTTGCCGGTGACCTGCAGCGTGAGATTCGCTACCCTGTCAGCGAGATGCAGGAGAGCTTCTGGAAGAAAAATCTTTCGTTGGCGCGAGGTGCATTTTGGGCAGAAGAGGTGGATGATTTTTACCACACTCTGCGGCTTGGTGAACTTCCTCATAGTACCTGCTTGTCTTACCGTACTGGAAGCCAGAGGGAGTGCCTGTTAGCTGCCTTTGACTCTAATAAGAAGATTGTCCTTGTGAAAAAGGATGAAGCGGTGGTGGCTCGTGCCTGTCTCCGCTTGACAAAAGGTGCATTTCAAAAACCGCCTGCCGTCGATTTTTCTTTTGCTGATCTGTCGCAGGAGAACATGGATAGCGGAAAGCCTGTCACCAGTGAGAAGCCTGTGCTGTTCCTGGAGAGTATCTACACTTTCGGACTCAATGATATTGAAAAAGAGGAAGTAATGAAACTGGCAGTTTCCCTGACGACACAGAAAGCGGCAGAGCTGGGTGTTGTGGCAGTACTTGCAAGACGGTATCTGGGCTGCTATGAACGGGATGAGTATGTGCTTGCACCGTTCTATGTGTACATCTCAAAATCCAAAAACGGATGGCAGTATCTGGACTCTCTGGGCGGAGCAGCATATACCTCGGCAAAAGAGGAGTATGTAGAGCATCCATTCCTGGTCATACAGACTGCCATGCATCATGCAGGAGCACATAACAGAAACGAGGTGGATTATGAATAATAGGACAATGACAACAGTTTATGTGGATCGGGATAGTATTTCCCTCAAGACCCGTTCCAGAAGTGGCTGTTCGCCGCAGCACTTTATTATTTTGAAAAAGGAATTGCAGCGGCTGGAGGAGAAAAAGTATTTGATCACAAAAGATATCCATTCCTATGCAGAACTGCGGCTGTGTGATGCCGTAGGCGGTGCCAAAGTGCTGGAGTTTTCCTTCACATGGCTGAAGGATGCTGGCAGAGACAGCGTTTCCGGTTATACCGAGCGAATAAGACTGCCTTATGAGCCGTTCCGCTCATATGCGGCAGGTGAGAAAGAAAACATTGATGGAACACGGTGGCGGCTGCGGGCCCTTTCCGAAACAAGGAGAACGTCCTCTTCAAGAACAGAGCAGACCAAAGCTGGAGTTTCACAGCCGGAAAAATCTCAAGGCCGTAGTGGAGAATCCTATCCTGCGGCACAAACTGGGGAAGTTTCTGGATCAGCATTTTAACTGGTACAACTACGAACGCATCGTCCTGACAGATGATTACCTGCCTTACAGCTTCTTTTTTGAGGGCTACATGGTACAGGGCACAAAGACCTGCGGCGGAGTAATCCTGCATGGTGAAGAGGACATCCAAACGGCGAAATACGGGATACATACTTAACAGGTTAATAGGAGAACGGAGCCGCAGGTCAGAGATGATCTGCGGCTCTTTATGTAAGCATAATCACAATAGTCAGCTTGTACTATTCGAGATAAAGAACTATAATCTATCCTATGGAGGTACAAAATGGACTATATGACACTAAAAGAGGCCGCCGGGCAGTGGGGCGTGACACCTCGCAGGGTAAATTATTATTGTGCCGGTGGGCGTATCCCCGGTGCTGTGAAAATGGCTGGGG
>OGQG01001854.1_pt1 | contig 14222 bp, 5 predicted proteins | sample 1553201 | NCBI WGS metagenome assembly OGQG01 (sample SAMEA2579925, study PRJEB22360) | human gut metagenome | biome: human gut; feature: human-associated habitat; material: faeces | place: Denmark | collected 2008/2010
TTAAGGTTTCTTTTCATTGTCCTGAAGAAATAGATTTTCATTCTATATGCCGTGAACAGGGAAATGTGAATAGTCTTAGTAATAATGACGTAATTTATACTTTTGAAAGTAAGAAAGGAGAAATCTATATTATAACCCATAGTAGTGGATTGAATCTGGTAACGTCTAAAAATTTGTTGTGCGACAATATAGAGTTTGTGCATTTGAATAAACAGAATGGTTTGCCTTCGGATATGGCCTATACAATGATAGAAGGAAACAGAAATGAGCTATGGATTAGTTTTGAAGATCAGATTTGTAGGTATAATCCTGATAGAGGTAGTATAGAGTCTTATAATCGTTTTTATTTTCATTCTCATTTATTAGTTTCTGAAATACCGTTGGTCAGGGATGACAAAAATGGCATGTATGTGGCTTTAAACAGAGATGTTTTATACTTGCATTTAGATAAGTTGAATAAAAGTAGTTTTATACCACATATTGTCTTTACAAATGCCAGTACTGGTAAAAATAACAAAATGGGAGATTCTTCTCCTATTGTAGATCAGACTTTGACTTTAGAAAAAAATGAGAGGAATGTTTCGATTACTTTTGCAGCATTGGATTTTGCCGCTTCGGGTAATTTACAATATGCATATCGTCTGAAAAATATAGATAAGGAATGGAATTGTATAGGTTATGGTCATTCTGCCAGTTTGGTTAATCTTCCGGCAGGGGATTTTGTGTTGGAAGTAAAATCTACTAATGGAGATGGATTATGGGTTGATAATATGGCCCGGTTATTTATTCATGTAAAACCGACTTTTTGGGAAACTGGGTGGGCATGGTTATTATATGTCATATTAATTCTATTGATAATTGTCGCTGTTTCTGTAACTTTAGCTTATATTTTTAATTTAAGACGAAAAGTGGACTTTGAGCAACAGATAACAAACTTGAAACTTCGTTTTTTTACAGATATATCTCATGAATTACGTACTCCGTTAACTTTAATTGCCAGTCCCATTGAAGAGGTGATCGATCATGAGAAGTTAAGTGAGGAAGGTCGGGAGAATATGTTGATAGCAAAAAAGAATACAGACCGTATGTTACGCCTTATCAACCAATTACTTGATTTTAGGAAAATACAGAATAACAAAATGAAATTGTATATTGAAGAAACAGATATAGTATCCTTGTCTAAAAAAATCTTTGAAACTTTTACCGCTTTGGCACATCAGCGGAATATTAATTTTCAGTTTATTTGTTCCTGTGATAGTTATGTGCTTTATACTGATATTGATAAATTTGAAAAAATAGTGTTTAATCTATTGTCAAATGCATTTAAGTATACTCCCGACGGCAAGAATATCGATTTTATTCTTGAACCTCAAAATGATGTTTTCTTTTTCAAAGTCAGAGATGAAGGTAATGGTATTGAACTGCAAAAAATAGATATGTTATTTAAACGTTTTGAAACTTTGGGATATACAGACCCTAATTTTTCAAGCGGGATTGGCCTTTCCTTGGTAAAAGAATTGGTTGATATGCTACATGGTTCTATCATGGTGGATAGTAAATTAGGACAGGGGAGTGTGTTCTCTGTTTCTTTGTCAAGAAGCTATGAAGTTTTCCAATCAGACAAGAATGTGGAATTCATTTTGAATGACAGCAAAACAATGCCTTCAATTGAGACACAAGTAGAACAAAAAGAAGAATTTATAAAAGATATAACAGTCTTGGTAGTGGATGATAATGAAGAACTAAGACATTTTATTGTAAGTATTCTTCGTAAGGAGTATCATATAATAGAAGCGGAGAATGGAAAAAAGGGACTTGAAATAATAAGGTTAGAATTACCGGACTTGGTACTTAGTGACGTGATGATGCCTTGTATGGATGGTATTGAATTATTGGAAGAAGTGAAAAAGAATCATGATACCAGTCATATACCTTTTGTTTTGTTATCGGCAAAATCTGCGTTGGATGATCGTATCAGAGGATTGGAATATGGTGCGGATGATTATATAACTAAACCATTTAGTTCCGGATATTTACGTGCCCGTATTTCTTCTTTGTTGAAGCAACGCGAAATGTTACATGATTATTTTATGAAACAAGCATTCAGGTCTTTTGAACAGGAGAATTTGGTAGCTTCGAGTGTTTCTTTGGATAGTTTCTCTCCTTCAATACCTCAAATAACTTCTTTTGATGAGGTATTTATTCAGAGAGTGATTCAGGTTGTGGAATCCAAACTCCAGGAACAGGACTTTAAAATTGAGGATCTGGCTGATACGATGAAAATGGGACGTACTGTTTTTTATCGGAAGGTAAAGTCTATATTGGGAGTGACCCCTATTGATTTAGTAAAGGATATGCGGGTGAAGCGGGCCATACAATTATTGGATTCGGGGAATTATAATATATCTCAAGTAGCCTATATGAGTGGTTTTTCTTCTCCCCAATATTTTAGTAGGGTATTTAAGGAGTTGAAAAATTGTACTCCGAGTGAGTATAAAACAAAAGCCTTTGATTGATAAATCAAAGGCTTTTTTATGGTTTGGCATAAAAAGTACACAGAATAGCATAAATAATATACTTTTCTATCAAGTAGTTTAAAAAATACACGGAACGGCATAAATAATGCACGTTCCCTTTTTACCTCTTTGCTATGTTTGCAATGAAATAATTTTAGGTTGCCAAATGGAATCTTATATAATAGACTATTTAATATAAAGTACTATGAAGAAAATTTTAATCTATTGTGTGATTGCCTTTTCTTTTTGGAGCTGTAAATCAGAAATACATACTGGTGCAACACCGAAAAGGGGATTTTATAGTGACAGACCGGCTAAAATTTGGGAGGAGTCACTAGTTAGTGGAAATGGTATAATGGGGGCTATGGTGATAGGAGATCCATATCAGGAATCCATTGTTTTAAATCATGCTTTGCTTTATTTGCCTATTCATTCTGCAAGGAAACCGGTAGGTCAGGGAAAATATTTAGGTAAAATTCAGCAAATGTTGTTGGAGGACAAATATATGGAGGCTTCTCAGTTTGTTGTGGATTTGGCAAACTCAGAAGGGTACAAAGGGAAACATGCAACAGATCTTTTTATTCCCGCTTTTCAATTCAATCTTTTAGGAGATACTTCTACTGTAAAACAATATGAGAGATCAGTAGATTTTACTTCGGGTGAGGTAATAGTAAATTGGGAAGATAATAATGGTGTTTTCACCCGTAAATTATTTGTTTCAAGACCTGATAATCTTGTTGTTTTGAAATTTTCATCAGACGAAGGAGCGTCTATTAATACAACATTGAGCCTTTCGAAGATAATAAGGCATGATGTGGGCCGTATCAAGAAGTTTAATCTGGATGATAACTTTTGTATAAAGAAGGTCGAATCCGGAACAATGGATAATGGGCTTTATTTTAAAGCATGGTATGAAAGACCTTGGGAGTTTGAATCTAGAAAAAGTTTTAAAGGTTACGAAGGAGTGGTACAGGTTCTACGTTCGGATGGAAAGATAGAAATGGATTCCGACCGATTGATCCTCAGGGATGCCACTGATGTGTTAATTGTTGCTCGGATTGAGCCTTCTGATAATATGGAGGAGTCTCGGGTTCTTGAAATGAGTAATGCATTAAAATCATATGATGGAACTTATGATGAATTGCTGGCGGTACATAAGAAAATTCATAAAGAATTGTTTGAACGTGTTTCTATTGATTTGGATGCATCAGAAGAGGACCGGATGAAATCTTCTGAAGAATTGTTGAAGTTAGGAGGCTCTAATCCGGCTCTTGTAGAAAAACTTTTTGATGCGGCACGTTATAATGTAATTAGTGCGACGGGTATTAATCCTCCTAATCTTCAAGGTATTTGGGGGGCTACTATGACTCCTCCGTGGTCTGGTGATTATACGACCAATGGTAATCTTCCGGTTGTCGTTTCCCATTATCTTCAGGCTAATACCCCGGAGTTGATGTTGCCTTTGTTCGACAGGCTGGAAGCATATATGGAGGATTTTAAAGTGAATGCGCGTGAACTTTTTAATTGTCAGGGTATTCATGTCCCTTCACGTTTTAGTTCCCATGGTCTGAATAATCATTTTGATGCTACATGGCCGATGACGTTTTGGTTAGCAGGAGCCGCATGGTATTCATTGTTCTATTATGATTATTATATGTACACCTTGGATAAAGATTTTTTAAGAGAGCGTGCGCTTCCGTTTATGGAGCAGGCTGCTTTGTTTTATGAGGATTTCTTAAAAGAAGGTAATGATGGAAAGTATATTTTTAACCCTTCATATTCTCCAGAGAATAATCCGGCTAATAGTTCAAGTCAGGCATGTGTCAATGCTACTATGGATGTAATGGCTGCTAATGGGTTATTGCGTTCTGTTATAGAAGCCAGCCAGATTTTAGGGGTAAATCAAGATAAGATTCCAGTATGGAAAGCGATGCAGGAAAAAATGCCTTCTTATATGTTGAATGAAAATGGGGAAATCAGAGAGTGGATGTGGAAAGATTTGCAGGATAATCATAAACACCGTCATGCTTCTCATTTATTCGGATTGTATGATTTTCATGATCCGTTGATTATGGGCAATCAAGATTTGATAGAGGGGTGTAAACGCGCTATCAATCGCAGAATGGAAATACGGCGACAGGATAACGGAGGTATCATGGCGTTTGGGATGGTTCAGTTGGCATTTGCGGCATGTGCTTTAGGAGAGACAGAAATGGCTTATGATATGTTGGTCTGGCTTGGAAATAGTTATTGGAACAACAATTTAGTTTCAACTCATGACCCTAAGAAAACATTCAATTTGGACATTTGTGGGGGATATCCGTCATTAGTGATGAAGATGATGGTTTATTCTGAACCTGGTGTAATCTCTCTTTTACCTTGTAAGCCTGTTCAATGGAAGAATGGTACTATAAAAGGGATAGCTTTAAGAGGAGGAATCCTGTTACAAGAATTAGTATGGCACGAAAAAGAAGTAAAAGCAACTTTGTTGTCCAAAATAAATCAGACTGTGAAAATCCAGTTACAAGGTATAGATAAACAGGAAATAGCGTTGAAAGCAGGTGAACCTGTTACCGTGGTTTTTTAAATTAAAAGAATGTTGAAAAATTACCTTATTTACTAATTATAAAAACACTAGTTTATGAATCAAAAAGTTTGTATTCAAAGAATGTTTATGTCTTTGATATTCAGTGTTATGTATCTGTTATCTTTTGCACAGACCCGTCAGATTTCCGGTATGGTAAAAGATATGTCAGGAGAACCGGTTATTGGTGTTAATGTTTCTGTGAAAGGAACAGGAAATGGTTCTATAACGGATTTGGATGGTAAATTTACCATACCAAATGTGAAGGAAAAAGATGTTTTGGTTGTTTCTTACATTGGGTATCTCACTCAGTCTGTCTCTGTGGGAAAACAAACATCTTTCATAATTACATTGAAAGAGGACACTCAAGCTTTGGATGAGGTCGTTGTTGTTGGTTATGGTGTACAAAAGAAAAGAGATCTTTCAGGTGCAGTATCTTCTGTAAAGTCTCGGGATATTACTGCTATTCCTACTACAAATGCTTTAGAGGCTTTGCAAGGAAAAGTAGCAGGATTGGATTTAACAGCTTCTTCTGGTAAAGCTGGAGCAGATTTGAGTTTTACTATTCGTGGTGAAAGATCTTTGAAGGCTAGTAATGCACCTCTGATTTTAGTTGATGGTATAGATTATGGTACAACTTTGGATATTAATCCTTCTGATATAGAATCTATTGAGGTATTGAAAGATGCTTCTTCGACTGCTATTTATGGAACACGTGGTGCTAATGGTATTATTATCGTTACAACTAAAAAAGGTAAAGCTGGAAAATCAAAGGTTTCTTTGAACGCTTTTGCTTCCATTAATATGATTTCGTCTTATCCCTCTATTATGAACGGAGCTGAATATGCTCAGTTAAAGCGTGAAGCATATCGTGACCAGACAACTAATGAATATTTACCAGATGAGCAAGTCTTTACGGTAGCACAGGAATTAGAGTATGTACGAGAAGGAGTTTCTACAGATTATAGAGATTTAATGATGAGTAATGGATTTAATCAGAATTATGAATTGTCTATAACAGGAGGTACAGAGAAAACACAACATTCTATTTCTTTAGGATACAGAGGCGAAAATGGACTTTTTAAAAATGATAATTATAAACGCTTGAATGCTAGAGTGGCATTAGATCATAAACTATTAGAAAACTTGAAGATTGGTACTAATATTACTTATACATACAAAGATCAAAACACGCGTCGTGATCCTTTGAATATGTGTAATAAGATTGTGCCTTTGTCAAAACCTTATGATGAAAATGGAGAAGTAGTAAGATTTCCTGCTCCGGGATATAATTCTCAAACTAATCCGTTAGTGGATGATGTAGATGGAGCTGTAAAAGATAATACAAAAGCAACCCGTTTTTTCGGTAGTCTATATGCGAATTGGAATATCACAAAAGATTTGCTTTTTAGAACAACTTTAGGTGTGGATGTAAGAAATAAGAGAAGGGGATATTATTGTTCTGCAAATTCTTTGGATGGAGAAGGTAAGGATAGTAAATCATTAAAAGAGCATACTATAGAATCGGGTATAACTTGGGAAAATGTTCTGACTTATTCTAAAATTTTAGGTGAACATGATTTTCAGATAATGGGTGGTACAAGTACTATTTATAAAAGTAAGGAGTACACTTTGGCTTCAGGTAAAGGACAGACATATGGAGGAAATATCTATCATAATTTGGCATCGAATACCAAGGAAGTCATGATTGACAGCTATTTAAATGAGGAAAAATTAGCTTCTTTTTTCGGGCGCGTAAACTATAAGTTTATGGATCGTTATATTCTTACAGCGTCATTACGTGCGGACGGTTCTTCATTATTAGCCGATGGACATAAATGGGGGTATTTCCCATCAGTTGGTTTGGGATGGCGTCTTTCTCAGGAATCGTTTTTGAAGGAAAATAAAGTCATTACGAATTTAAAGATTCGTGGTAGTTTTGGTATAACAGGTAATCAAGAAATTGGTAATTATAAATCACTGGCTCAGTTGACGGGCTCGAATTATACAGATGGTAGTTCTGTCATTTATGGTTTTAAGGAGTCTATTGGAAATGGTGATTTGAAGTGGGAAAGGACTACTCAATTTGATTTAGGTTTTGATTTAAGTTTATGGAACCGTATAGACATTGCTTTTGATTACTATACCCGTAATACTAATGACCTGTTATATAATGTTCCTATTCCTTCTACATCGGGTTATTCTAGTATCTTGAGTAATATTGGTAAGGTTACTAATAAAGGATGGGAATTTTCTATAGGTGGAAATATAATGCAAAATAAGGATTTTAACTTATATGCTTCTGTTAATGTGACTTATAATCAAAATAAAATTAAAGAATTATATGGTGGTGTTGATGAAGTCGCTGTACGTTATGAAGCTGGTGGATTAGCTCGTGTTTTAAAAGTTGGAAATTCAGTGGATGCGATTTATGCACGTCATTCATTGGGCATTATTAAAACACAAGAACAATTGGACGAATATAAAAAGAAAGTACCTAATACTGCTGCTAATGCGCAGTTAGGAGATGAAATGTATGAAGATATTGATGGAGACGGCTCTATTAGTTCAAATGACTATGTGTGTTTAGGTTCTGTTCAGCCTAAATATTTTTATGGACTAAATCTTAGCATGGAATATAAAGGATTTGGTCTCAGTGTCTATGGGCAAGGAGGACACAAATATGCTTCTATTGCAGGTGCTGAAGACTATTATGCGAATAATTCTGCTTGGGCTATGAGTTATGCTAATTTGACTAGTTATTTATTATATGGTGAAAATCAGATATCAAATAATGTATATATTCCAACACAATATGCATATGAACATATGTGGAGTCCTGAAAATCCCAACGGTAATTATCCTACAGCTGGGGCACATGATGTCTATTTGTCAGATAGAACAAATGCTAACTGGAAGTATTTTATATTGAGAAATATTCAATTTAACTACGATTTAGCTCCATTACTGAATATTAAATCTGTAAAGTCATTAAAGGTAAACTTGAACTTCCAAAATTTTGTAACATTTGCTAATCATCGTGGTTATAATCCGATTAACGGTGATACAAGTAATCCATGGGCTAAATCAATTATTTTAGGTATTAATGCTAAATTCTAACTTATAATATTACGCATCATGAAACAATTGAAGAATATTTTGAGAGGACTCGCTTTGTTGTCACTCTTTATTTTTAGTAGTTGTACAGACTTGGATGAAAAACCTTATACATTTATTGATCCTGATAGCTTTTACAAAAATGAGGAGCAGTTAAATGCTGGATTAACAAATGTTTATAATCAGTTTCGTAGTATGATGAGTGATTATACATATACTATGCGTATTGAAGAATGCACTGATTTTGGACAACCTTGCCAGACAAAAGAAAATGGACATTATATAAATTGTTGGTATGATATAAATAATGCTAGCTCATCTACATTCTCAAAATTATGGAAAGCTGCTTATGTTACTATAAATAGTACTAATACAGTATTAGCACGTGGTGAGAAAGTGGATATTAGTAATGAAAAAAAATCTCGTATTTATGCACAAGCTCGTTTCCTTCGCGCCTATACTTATTTTGTATTAGTTCGCTTGTTTGGAGGTGTGCCTATTCCGGAAACATTTACTAATAGTTTAGAGGGTTTGGAAATTCCTCGTAAATCTATAGATGAAGTGTATAATTATATTTTAGAGGATTTGAATTACTGTGAAAACAATTTACCTATCCGTGGAACTGATAAATATGATGTATGGAGAGTTTCAAAAGGAGCGGTTCAGACTTTACTTGGTGAGGTTTATTTAACATTAGCCTCTATGGAAAATAATGATGGGTATTATAAAAAATGTGTGGAGTATTGCGAGAAAGTTATTCAATCAGGAGTCTATAGTTTAGTAGACAACTATTCGGATTTATGGTATGCATTTAATATTAATGCAAAAAATAATGAAGAATCTATCTTTGAATTACAATTCTCAGCGGAGGCAAAACAGGCTAATTGGTGTCATCAAATGTTTGGATTTGCCAATAGTTTTACTATCCCAGGCTATGGATATATGTTCTATCATCGTTTCGGCCCTTCTATTTATGCATGGGAGAGTTATGATGAAATGGATACGCGTAGGAAAGTTTTTGTAACAGAGTTCTTTTATAATGGAACTAAATATGAGTTTCTTGCATCTGATAATGGCTTTTATCCAGGAGAAAAAAATTGGGTGTCAGCAACTCCAGGAAATGCTAAATTTTATGATTATCAGACAAGTGCGGAACTGAAATGCCCTAGTGCTAATATGTATATGCTACGTTATTCTGAAGTTCTTTTAAATTATGCAGAAGCAAAAAATAAGCTAGGTGATTCAAACGAAGCTTTGGATAAATTGAATATGGTACATCAACGTGCAGGGCTTTCGGCTTTGAATGATATGGAACAGGATGAATTGGATGAGGCTATATTTCAAGAAAGAGGATGGGAATTTATTGGTGAGGCAAAATTATATTATGATGAGTTACGTACAGATCGTTTAGGAAAAAGACTGAAGGAATTTATGAAGCGTGGAGTGGCAGAAGGTATGTATCTTTTTCAAGAATTACAATTTGTTCCTCAAAAGAATTTTTTATGGAAAATTCCACAAGGTGATTTGGATTCCAATCCTGCTTTGGAGCAAAATCCTGATAACATATCAGCTCCGTTAAATTAAAGAAGAAAAGATAAATGAGGTTGTATCAAAAGGTTGACACAACCTCATTTATGGGTTAATACTAAAAATAATATATATGTGTTTAAAAAAGATAGTTTTTTTTATTGTGAGTGTTGTCCTGCTCTGCCCACATTTATTGGCGGTTCAAATGGAATGTAATATACCACAAACTGACAACGTAGGTGCAGAAGTTATGCCACAATTTATCGAGCCTTTTCATAATCTTCCTTTTAAGATGCACTTGTTGAAATATCCTACGTTTCCCGATTATACTGTTAACGTAAAAGATTATGCAATTACTGCCAACAAGCCGATAACTGAATTGGTTAATCGTCTGATAATGGAAACCTGTCAAAAAGGTGGGGGGAAGGTTGTTATCCCTGCGGGAAAATGGAAGTCGGGGCGTATTGTACTGAAAAGCAATGTTAATCTTCATTTGGAAGAAGGGGCGGAAATTGAATTTTCTGGTAATCCGAAAGATTATTTGCCAAGTGTATACACTATGCATGAAGGGCGTCAAATAATAAGTTCTGGTTCTTTTATTTATGCTTTCAATGAAAAAAATATTGCAATTACTGGAAAAGGTCGTATTTATGGTCCTCCAATGGACTTGCCGATACGTAAAAACTCTAATAGCATTGCTTGGATAGAAAAGGATTTTCCGGAAAGAATAGAAGAACGCATTTTTGATGGTATGGACGGGCGTCGCTTTTTTGCTCCTAAAGTTATTGCACCTGTTCAGTGCAAGGACGTGTTGATTGAAGGTATGATTATAGAAAGGTGTATGTTTTGGAATATTAATCCGATATTGTGTGAGAATGTGATTATACGTGGAGTCACGGTAAATTCTGTGGGGATTCCGAGTGGTGATGGTGTTGATATTACATGTAGCAAGAATGTATTAGTAGAATATTGTACGATGAATTGCGGAGATGATTGCTATGCAATAAAAGGAGGACGTAACGAAGAAGGTGCACGTATGGGGATTTCTGCTGAAAATGTAATTATACGCAATTGTTTGGCGAAGGCAGGTCATGGTGGTTTAACTACTGGTAGTGAAACAGGAGGTGGAATTAAAAATATATATGCTTATAATTGTGTGTTCGATGGAACTGATATGCCATTGCGTTTTAAGACACGTCGACCACGTACCGGAATTACAGAGAATATCTTTTATGAAAGGTTGAGAATAAAAAATGTAAATACTGTTTTTGTATGGGATTTGTTGGGAAGTTATAATTTTGTTGGTGAACTAGCTAATCGCTTACCATTGAGACCTGTAACCAAACTCACTCCCACAGTAAGAAATGTTTGTGTTAAAAACTTTATTGTAGAGTCTGCTAATTGTTTTATTTCAGCACGTGGCATTCCAGAACTACCTATTAGTAATATCCAGATAGAGGATGGCATTGTACAATGTGAAAACCTGATGCCTATTATGCATGATTTTGAAAACTTTACATTAAGAAATCTATCAATTGTATCAAAGCAGAACAAAATTCATGTGTTGGAAGGAAAAAAAATGCTGATGGAAAATATCAAGTTTTCTCTCCCTGAAAATAAACTTTATCTCAAGGTGGAAGGAGAGCAATCAGAAGATATCAATTTTAAGAATATCCATCCGAACATAGAAATAATTAAAGAATGAACAGTTTAGGAATTTATAATATGAAACAAAATTTGCTTGTATTAATTGTAGGGCTGTTGTTATGTTCTATATCATATGCTAGTATTTCCCCTCGCTTGTTTATACCGTTAAATAAAGAGTGGGGATATAAATCTATTACTAGTGCTACTAAAAAAGCTCCATTAACTCCCGTCACCATTCCTCATACATGGAATGCAGAATATTTGCCAAATCAAATATCTTATAATCGGGAGATGATGATTTATAAGAGAACTTTGACAATTTCTCCTGATATGAAAGGGAAGCGTTTATTCCTTTTTTTTGAAGGGGTAAACTCTGTTGCTGATGTTTTTGTCAATTACCAAACGGTTGCTCATCATTTGGGGGGATATACAGCATTTTGTACTGAAATAACTGATCAAGTAGAAGATGGTGAAAATGATTTAGAAGTATGGGTGAGTAATGCCTATCGCACGGATGTGTTGCCTATTAGCGGAGATTTTAATGTATATGGTGGAATTCATCGTCCTTGTCATTTGATTATAACGGAGAATAACTGTATATCTCCATTATTTTTTGCTTCTTCTGGTGTGTTTGTACATCAAAAGAATATTTCGGAGAAAAAAGCAGAATTTGAGATCGAAAGTAGACTTTCATTAAAGGGGATGAAATCAAATTTAAAGATTCGTACTACTATACTTGATGAGGCTGGAAAAATAGTGACAAGTCAAGAAAAAAAGGTTATAAATGAACGGGTTGTTCAAGCTATGGCTATTCAGAACCCCGTTTTATGGGATGCAAAGCACAATCCTTATCTATATACTGTCAATGTAGAATTGTATGAAGATAATAGATTGGTAGATAAAGTTATTGAGCAAACAGGCTTTCGTTATTTCTCTGTAGATCCTGATAACGGTTTTTTCTTGAATGGAAAGCCTTATGATATTCACGGTTTTTGTCGTCATGAAGATGTAAAAGGTAAAGGAAGTGCTCTATTACCAGATGATTATGCAAAAGATATGGAGTTGATTAAGGAAGTTGGAGCTACAGGGATGCGTCTGACACATTATCCACATGCAAAAAAAATGCATGATCTATGTGATAGAAATGGTATCATACTTTGGGCTGAAATTCCATTGGTTGGACCTGGTGGTTATGCCTATACTGGGTATGTTTCTAATCAAGGATTACATGATAATGCACGTCAGACTTTGAAAGAGTTGGTTTTTCAGAATTATAACCATCCATCTATCTGTTTTTGGGGGATATTTAATGAGCTATTGATTACAGATGGGAAAACATTTCAAGCTTATGATAATCCTGTATCATTTGTGAAAGAATTGGATAGTCTTTTTAAGCGACTGGATCCTTCTAGATTGACGACTTTTGCAACTTGTGTGGATCAGACAAATTATTTGGGGTGTGCAGACTTAATGGCATGGAATAAATATTTTAATTGGAATGATGGAAAGCAGATTGGTAGTTTTATGGATAAGGTCAAGGCTAATTCTCAAAACTATCCGGTAGGAGTTTCTGAATATGGTTTTGGGGGGAGTATTTATCAACATAGATGCCCTGTAAATGAAAGTGAAATTTTACTTGGAAGGTTACATCCAGAAGAATTTCAAACAATTAGCCACGAAAAGAATTGGGAAGCATTAGCAGAGCGTTCTTATTTATGGGCTAAGTTTATATGGGTTTTTGCAGATTTTCAGTCTGTCATTCGTAAAGAAGGAGATAGGGATGGAATTAATGATAAAGGACTTGTAACTTATGATCGGCAGATAAAAAAAGATGCTTTCTATTTTTATAAAGCAAATTGGAATACGGAACCTATGCTTCATCTGTGTGATAGTAGATTTACGGAACGTTTTTACTCTATTACGTCTATCAAGGCATATACAAATTTGGAGGCTGCTATTCTTTATGTGAATGGAAAGAAAATCGGAAAAATGAAACGAGATAAATATAATCGTGTTATTTGGAATAACATTCTTTTACAACCAGGAGAAAATATAATAAGAATTGATGCGAAAAACGGAAAAAAGATAATAAGTGAGTCTTGTGTTTGGACGTTAAAGCTATAGTGTATCATTAATGAATATGAAGATACTGAATAGATTATGAATAATATAGTAAGAATTGAAGCAAAAAGAATGTACATGAAAATAATATTTGTTTTTGCTAACTTTATATTCTTTGCAATAACATTATTTGCAGAAGTCAGGTTGCCTTCTATTTTAGGAAATGGAATGGTATTACAGCAAAAGACCCAAACTAATTTATGGGGATGGGCGACTTCACAGAAGAAAATTACCATTGTTACATCTTGGAACAATAGAACTTATACAGGGTATTCTTCTTTTGACGGAAAATGGAGTATAGAGGTTGAAACACCAGAGGCTGGTGGTCCATATACTATTACAATATCGGATGGACAACCTATAGAATTATCTGATGTGCTGATTGGAGAGGTATGGGTATGTGCAGGACAGTCCAACGTACAAATGCCAGTTAAAGGGTTTATAGGACAGCCCGTTATAGGATCCTGTGATGCTATCGCAATGGCATCTTCTAAAGAGAAGATTCGTTTACTAACTGTATTACGAAGGGAGAACTCTGAATTACAAGAAGAATGCCAATCTACTTCATGGTTGGAAACTACTCCATCCAATGTGAAGGAATTTAGTGCAGTCGCTTATTTTTTTGCTAAATATATTCAAAACATTCTTCAAGTTCCTGTTGGAATAATTTGTTCCGCAGCGGGCGGAACAAATATTGAAAGATGGATGAA
>OGQG01001884.1_pt1 | contig 14048 bp, 14 predicted proteins | sample 1553201 | NCBI WGS metagenome assembly OGQG01 (sample SAMEA2579925, study PRJEB22360) | human gut metagenome | biome: human gut; feature: human-associated habitat; material: faeces | place: Denmark | collected 2008/2010
TATATATTTTATATTTTTTTAGAAAGGGAGTGAGCCTATGCGAATCGAAAAAATAAATGACAACCAAATCCGTTGTACACTCAATAAAAAAGATTTATCCGACAGAGAACTTCGTATCAGCGAACTTGCATACGGAACAGATAAAGCCAAGGCTCTATTTCGTGACATGGTGCAGCAGGCATCATATGAATTCGGTTTTGATGCGGACAGCGGAAGCTTCCGGATAAATACAAAGAAGCTATTCCTATGTATCCGGACACCCTGGTCTTACTTATAACCAAAGTTGAAGATCCGGATGAACTTGATACAAGATTTTCAACATTTTCTGAGGATCCGGACAGTTCTTCATATGAACAGGTCGGAGAATATACATTTGACGATGATGACGAATATGACGACGATGATGATATTTACGAACTCGCCGGCAGCTTAACCTCAGAAGCAGATGACGAGCCGATACCTTTTACTCCTACATCTTCATATGATGAAAACACTGATTTTATTTCGCTCTCTGAAGCTTTGAGCAAAGAACCACGTCCAAAGACAATGTCTAAAAACACGTCATCAAACAATGCTAAAATCTTTTCTTTCGACTCATTAAACAATGTATCGGAATTTGCAGCCAATATATGCCATCTGTATAAAAGTGCAAATACATTGTATAAAAATGACAAAACTGAAAATTATATACTTATAATGCAGCAAGGTGAGCTTTCACCGGAATCTTTCAATAAGATTTGCAACTTAGCAAGTGAGTATGGTACACAGCAGAAAAACACTTCTGCAAGTATATCTTATTATGAAGAACATTTTGAACCTCTCATCAGATATGATGCATTACAAAAACTTGCATAAATTATATGGTATTTTAAGCCTACCTAAAGTTCAGTCAAACTAACCATTTTTCCTTTATTTTCAGTGCTTTCAGGGGTTGCCAAAAAGAATTTTCTGCGTTATAATGAATGCACAAAATCAATAATAAGGGAGGACAATTAAAATGGCATATGTAATTAGTGATGATTGTGTTAGTTGTGGAGCTTGCGCTGGCGGATGTCCAGTAGGCGCTATTTCTGAAGGAGATGCTCATTACCAGATCGATGCAGATACATGTATCGAGTGTGGTGCTTGTGCAGGAACATGCCCTTCAGGTGCTATTTCACAGGAGTAATTTGATTAGGATTTTATTTCCTATTGACGATTTTTTTTACTTTATGTAAAATAAAGCTGCTGGTAAAGGAGTTTTTCTCCTGTACAGTGGCTTTTTCGTTTTTAATTTATTTTTTCAAAGGAGAGCAGATATTATGACAGAAAGAATTTCTAAAGATATGATAATTGCTGACATGCTTAAAATAGATGCGGGCATCGCAGCTATACTTATGGCATCAGGTATGCACTGCATCGGCTGCCCATCAGCTCAGGGAGAATCACTTGAGGAAGCAGCTATGGTTCACGGTCTTAACGCCGACGAACTTGTTGCTAATGTAAATGATTATCTCTCAAAGAAATAATTGCTGATATTTTTTATCATTAAATAAAACAGAAGGTCATACATCGGTATCAAACCAACATATGACCTTCTGTTTTATTTATAATTATTCAAGAACGAAATCACATCATTCCTTTGAGGCATCACCTTTAAAGCTCCTTTTTTTGTCGTAATTATAGACGATGCTGCACTAGCAAATTCAAGCATACTTGAAACATCACTTTTTGTGAGATTATCCAGTCCTTTTTCAAGAACACTATTTAAAATACATGCCATAAATGTATCTCCAGCTCCAGTCGTTTCTACTGTATCCTTTCTTACAAATGCATCTGCAAAAAAGCTTTTTCCCTTATAATATGCAGTGCTTCCATTTTTTCCTTTTGTGGCACAAAACAGTGCCGGTTCATATTTTTCAAAAATCTTGTGAACACCTGCATCAATATCTTTTTCTCCGGTCAAAAACTGTATTTCATCATCTGATATTTTTAAAACATCACATTTACTTATACCATACCACATCTGTTCTTTTGCCTTTTCAAAATCATCCCAAAGAGGTGGGCGAAAATTTGGATCAAATGAAATCACTGCCCCCATACTTTTTGATTTTTCTACCGCATATTTTGTTGTATCTGCGATTTTTTCTTCTGTCATTGAAAGTGTACCAAAATGAAAGATTTTGGTATTTTCCAGTAAACTTTCATTTATTTCATTTTTTCTAAGCATCATATCGGCTCCGGGATTGCGATAAAATGAAAAGTCCCTGTCACCGTCTTCTTTTGTATGTACAAATGCAAGCGTAGTATGAATGTCGTCATCAAAAATCACATTATCTGTATTTATTCCCTGTTCACTAACGACATCTCTAAGCATTCTTCCAAAATTGTCATTGCCAACTTTTCCTATAAAAGCAGTTTTCTTACCAAGTCTCTGTAACATTGACAAAACATTGCATGGAGCTCCTCCCGGATTTGCCTCAAGTATCGTATTTCCTTGTCCACTCATACCATTTTCAGTAAAATCTACAAGCAACTCTCCTAAAGCGACCACATCAAACTTTTGCATTAAAAACCTCCCTATCTGACAAATATGCCATGTTTTTCGATATCTATAACTGTGTCCCCGTCACATTCAAAACTTATCCCATCTGCATCAAGCGGTGTATAATAAGTCATGCTAAGTACCTGTGAACCGTCATTTATAAATATTTCTGCAGAATATTTATCCAAAATAAAACGAAGTTTCAAGCTTTCTTTTGGATATCTTAATCTGACTTTTCTAACCCCTATTGTATCACGATTCATTCCCGAATACAGCCTGTTTATTTCAAGTTCTTTTTTCACGTTATTATAGATAAGCCACGAACGAAATCTTTCATTTTCTGCAAAACATATCTTAAACTCATCAAAATCTCCATCAGCAATTTCAACCGTCATATCAAGCATGCGGCCATTTATTCCCTGAAAGCCTGTTTTTTCATGTACTTTCTGACCTTTATAATAAACATCATCTGTATAATATTCTGCTATCTCCCTTACAGGACTCTGCACGATTCTTCCATCGGCAAAAGTCAACTCTCTTGGAATCGTCATCATACATGACCACTTCTGAGTAACCGGTCTTATATTTGAATCCCATGACTGCATCCACCCTATCATCACCCTTCTTCCATCAGGTGTAAGCGTAGTCTGTGGTGCGTAAAAATCAATTCCGTCATCGAGTGCATAGACTTCATCATAATTTAATTTATGCTGTTTCCGGTCATAATCACCTATAAAATACACTGAATTATTTCCATTATGAAACTCTTCATCTGCACACATGTCCTGTGGAGATGCTATAAGTACGTGTCTTTTGTCCAGCTCAAAGAAATCAGGACACTCCCACATTGTTCCATATTTTCCTGTATTATCTTCTGCCAATACCGAAACATATTTCCAGTCATACATATTTTCCGAATAAAACAATACTACATGTGGTTTTCCGTCAGATGTTTTATTTCCGGCAACAATATAATATCCGTCATCCTCTTTCCATACTTTAGGATCCCTAAAATGCTCACGGCTGAAATTTTCAGGCATCATATCCCCTGTAATCACCGGATTTTTTTCTATTTTTTTGTATGATTTTCCATCACCTAAAGCAATGCACTGATTCTGAAATTCCTGTCTTTCTCCATTTATTTCTTCATGAGATACTCCCGTATATACTAACATATGTCCTTTATCAGTCGCTATTGCCGAACCTGAAAAACATCCGTCAACATCATAATCCATATCGGGTGCCAGTGCGACCGGGCAATATTCCCACTTTATCAGATCACTGCTTACACAATGTCCCCAATGCATAGGTCCCCACTCCTTACCATAGGGATGAAACTGATAAAACAAATGTGCCTTCCCGTTATAATACGAAAAACCATTCGGATCATTTATCCAGCCGATTTGTGGTGCAACATGAAACTCTGGCAATTCTTTACTGCTCACTTTATTTTTTTCTATATATGAATCTGCTTTTTTTAACTTATCCATAAATACCTCATTTCTATTTTAATTATTTAAATGCTTATTGCCTCTTCTGTTGTGATATCAAAGAAATGTATCCTGTGAGGCACGAAAACAAATTCTACCTCTTCACCGACACCTGCAACCTCATATTTTGAAACTCTGGCAACAGAAGATGTACCACCAAATTCAAAATAGAGATTATTTTCATTTCCCATGATCTCCGTATTTTCAATTACCGCTTTCTGTCTATTTTCTTTAAATACATCAATATTCTGAGGATCAAATTTAATGTCTTCTCCTCTTATTCCAAGAATAACTTCTTTATGATTTTTTAATTTATCCGATATCTCTTCATTTACACTAATGCTGTTTCCATCGGCAAATGTAATTTTATTTCCATCGACCTTGACATTATAGAAATTCATCTGAGGTGAACCTATAAATCCGGCTACAAATTTATTTACAGGATGTTCATAAAGATCCATAGGTTTTCCAATCTGCTGTACAACACCGTCTTTCATGATGACTATCCTGTCTGCCATAGTCATTGCTTCAACTTGATCATGTGTTACATAAATCGTCGTACTTCCGAGATTTCTATGAAGCTTGCTTATCTCATTTCTCATGCTGACACGAAGTTTGGCATCAAGATTTGAAAGCGGCTCATCCATAAGAAATACTTTCTGATCCTTTACAATTGCACGACCTAAGGCAACCCTTTGTCTCTGACCTCCCGACAGATTTTTAGGTTTGCGGTAGCGGTACTCTGAAAGCCCCAGAATATCTATTGCCCAGTCTACCTTTTTCTTTATTTCTTTTGCCGGCACTTTCATATTTTTAAGACCATAGCTTATATTTTTTTCTACAGTCATATGAGGATATAGCGCATAATTCTGAAATACCATTGAAATACCTCTGTCTCTTGGCGCAACCTCATTCATCTTCTTTCCGTCAATATAAAGCTCTCCGCTTGTGATTTCTTCAAATCCTGCAATCATACGCAATGTAGTTGATTTTCCACATCCTGATGGTCCTACAAATGCTATAAACTCTTTTTCATCTATTTTAAGATTAAAATCTGTTACTGCTTTTTTATTTGTATTTGCATATTCTTTACAAACATTCTTTAATTCTATAAAACTCATAATCAGCCCTCCTTAGAACCTGTAGACACAACGCCTTCAACAATCTGTTTTGAAAATAATGAATAAATTATAATGACAGGTATTGTTATCATCGTGATAACTGCCAATGTCTGTCCCATCGTCGTATTGTCATTTGATGTTATTGCATTTAATCCGATTTGAGCTGTAAGCAGATCACTTGATGTAAATACAAGTGATGGCCACAGATAATCATTCCATACATTCAAAAATGTAAATACACTGACAGTTGCAACAACACTCTTTGACATCGGTAATACCATAGTGAAAAAATATTTTACCGGACTGCAAAAGTCAAGCTGTGCAGCCTCATAAACATCATCCGGCAGACTTATAAACACCTGTCTGAACAAGAATATGTTAAATGGATTAACTATCATAGGAAGTACATATCCTATCACCGTATTAAGTAATCCAAGCTTTGCTATAAAAAGAAAATGTATGGTAATGATTGTCTCCATAGGAACTATCATTAAAAGCATTATTATAAGAAGCCATCTCTCTTTAAAAGGAAAATTTATCTTTGCAAGAGCGTATCCTGCAAGTCCGTTTACAATAATTCCAAGTATTATTAAAACTGCCGCATAAAATAAAGTATTCAACATGTAATGAATAAAACTTGTATTTGTCAGTATCGATATGTAATTATCAAAAAAGTTTCCATTAAGTGCAGGCGGTATAAATGCCGCAATCGAATTCATATCCTTTGTTATCGCTGCATCCGGCTTAAATGAATTTGCGATCATCCAGATAACAGGGAAAAGGAAGAACAATGACATTACTATCATTACCGCCGCAATAATCCAGTTAATTGTTTTTTGTTTTCTTGTCAGCATGTTTTTTTCCCTCCTTATCTTTGGTCAAAATAGTCTGTATGACTGTAAGTATCATGACAAAGAATGCAAATACTATAGCCATCGTGGACGCAAGACCGATTTCCCAGTTTACCGTACCTGTTTCATAAATGTCATATACCATTGTATATGTTGAATGTGACGGTCCGCCTCCTGTCATAACCATCGGCTGGACTAACATTCTAAATGCTCCAATCGTAATTGTTATAAATACAAAAATACAAAGAGGTTTTAATTCAGGTAATGTAATGTCCTTAAATTTCTGCCATCCGCTGGCATGATCCATCTCTGCTGCCTCATAAAGTGCAGGATTTATAGCCTGTAAGCCTCCCAAAAATATTATCATCTGATAACCTACACCCTGCCATGCACTCATAACAGCGATTGACGGAAGTGCCTGTGATGCACTGTTTATAAATGGCTGTGCATTTATTCCAATATGCGCAAGAAGTGAATTTAAGATTCCTTCCGGACTGTATATCTGAACCCATAAAGTAGACACTACGGCAAGTGACATTACTACCGGTATAAAAAATGCCACTTTAAAATATGTCTTGCAATGCGTGACTTTATTTATGAGTAATGCAAGTCCCAATGCACCTAACCCCTGTAATGGTACTATTATCACAACAAACTTAACAGTATTTCCAAAAGCCTGTTTGAAATCATCGTCTTTAAATACCTGAAAATAATTTTCAAGACCTACAAAATGTGTCAACCCCGGATTTAATGCAAAAAAGTCCGTAAAACTGAATACAAGTGTCAGGATCATCGGTATAAACAGAAATACTGTAAGAAGTACCAATGCCGGACCAAAAAATGCCATTCCTAATATTGATTCTGATTTTTTCTTCATTTTTTATATGTATAACGCTTCAGCTTTGCGTTAATCCTTTCTACTGATTTATCCAACTGTGTCTTCGGATCTTCACCTGTCAGGACACAATTCTCAAGTACCTGCTGAAATGATGTACTTACCTGTGGATATGCAGGTGTCTTTGGTCTTGGATGACCATATTCACTCAACTGATAGTATAATTCTTTATAATTTTCATCTTTTTTAAATACATCAATCGACTCGTATGCTTTATATGTTGACGGAAATGATTTTGATTTTTCCCACAATCTTTTTCCACTTTCAACTCCGCTCATCCATTTTACAAGTTCCGTAGCACCCTCGATATTTTTTGTCTTTGACGATGCCGCAAATGCCCATGAACCTGTAGGAGTATATCTTTCACCGTTCCAATTGTTACCGGTTATATATGGTGCAACACCAAGATTAAGTTCCTTGTAACTTGTATAAACAGTATTTACCTCCCATGCACCATCAAACTTAAATGCTGCTCTTCCGCTTTCAAATAGATGATCGATAGGAACTTTAGACATATAACCGTTTGACAGCAGTTTACAAAAATAGTTGATAGTTGATATATTTTCTTTTGAATTAAAAACTCCGTCTGCTTTTAATCCTGTACTGTCTATCATATTTCCGCCATTTGACCAGAAAAACGGTGCATAATAATATATCGTCGATTCTCCAACCGGAAATGTCATGTCAAGTGCATAACCTTTTTTCTTGTCTGTAACCTTTTTTACTTTTTCAAGAACATTCAAAAACTCTGAAAATGTCCATGGATGATCCGCATCCGGCACCTCTACGCCAGCTTCTTTCAGAATATCCTTGTTGTAATAAAGTCCGACACTTGACTCCATTGCTCCAAGGGCATACAACTTGTCATTGTATGTACCCTGTTCAATGATAGACTCAAGATACTCTGACTTATCTTTCTCTGAGATTTCTGCCAAAGGCTGTATAATCCCATTTTCGGCATATGCGGCAATATTTGGTCCGTCTACCGTAAGAACATCCGGAAGGTCGCCCGACATAACTGATGCATTTATCTTGTCAGAATATCCTCCGCCACTGTCATTTCTCGGAATAAATTCAATATCAGCAAAATATTTTCCATCATATGCTTTATTAAATGAATTTACTGCCTCCCTGTAACATCTTCCCTCGTCAGTGTCTTCAATGGAATGTACCCATATTGATAAATATTTTTCTCCTTTGTCATATCCGGTAATACTACCGGCTTCAGGTGTACTCTTCTGACATCCGGCTGTGGTTAAAATCATGCAACAGGCTGTCAACAAAGCAAATATGCGTTTTCTCATAATGCCTTCTCCTTTCCAACGCGTTTTACAAAATTTAACTTAATGTTTTTCGTTTGTGTAACCGGTTAAGTAACCGGTTACTTTATGTCACATATATTACTCTTACAAACTTAACTTGTCAAGTAGTTTTCCCTCAAAAAAATAACCGGTTACTTAACCAGTTATTTTTTTGTTGTTTTTTATTTTCATAATTGCTATACTTAACTAATGTGCTTTATTGCATTATCGGTTTCCGTACTTATTTTACAAATACTTAACCATTCATTTTTCAGTAAGAGAGGTTTTTTAATATGGCATCCCAAAATAAAAAAGTTACATTTAATGATATAGCAAAATATACAAACTTTTCAAAAACTACAATTTCAAGATACTTTAACAATCCTAATTCCCTTACGCTAAAAAATCAGGAAATTATTGCAAAAGCACTTGTAGACCTAAATTATCAAGAAAACAAGCTTGCAAAAGTATTGGCAAATGGAAAAAGTGAGTTTGTCGGCATACTTCTTCCTAATCTTTTTTTACATTATTATTCTGAAATGTTGAACCAACTTTTGGCTACATATGAAAAATTTGGATATAAATTTATTGTATTTGCAGGTGCCGGTTCAAATGAGACTGAACACAAATATCTTCAGGAACTTCTTTCATATAAAATTGAAGGACTTATCGTACTAAGCCACAATATCTCTTCAAAAGAGCTTGCATCTTACAATATTCCGGTTGTCGCAATAGAGCGTGAAGACAAATATATCAACAGTATAAATACAGACAATTATATGGGGGCTGTACAGGCAACCAGTCTGCTGGCCAAAAATAACTGTGATATTTTAATACACATAAACTCACATGTACCAGATGAGATACCATCATATAACAGAATAAAAGGTTTTATTGATATTTGTGAAGAACATCATATAAAACATAAACTTTTTCTCGAAGACCTGGGTGATACCTACGATGAGACTAGAGCACATATTAAAAAAATTTTTAATATTATACAAAAATCATATCCAGGTATGCGAAAAGGAATTTTTATGGCAAATGATACCCACGCAAATATTTTAATTAACATTCTCATGTGTGAATATGGGAAATTCACTGATGAATATAAAGTTGTAGGCTTTGATAATTCTCCTATTGCTTCAGAAGCCATCATACCGATAACTACTGTAGGACAGCAGATAGATAAAATTGCCTATGAAGCCATGAATCTGCTTGCCAGTCAGATGAATGAATTAAAGAAAAGAGATCCTCACCCTAAGAAAGATATTATCCATAAAAAAATAACGCCTGTCCTTATCAAACGTGACACATGTACCTAATAAAAAGCCAAATACCACACCGAGAACAAGTCAGCCCCCCATTTCAAATTGGGGGTTATTATTTCGCAGCACCCTTTTCAAAATAGATATTGGCATCTTTAAGTTTTTCGATATCTCTCCATAGGCATCAACTGCGATTTCCTTTATTGTTGCCATTTCTATACCTCCGGTAATCAGCAATAACTGCTTTTTTATCTCATATTAACACTAACGCAATAAATTTTAAGATACTATTATGACAAATGTTTGTGCAAACTTTCCTGTGCTCCATAAATACATCTGTCTCCATTTACGATATATGCTATACTGCACACTATCAAAAAAGCAAGTGTATTTTTTGTGCCAAACACCTCCACTCCTATAAGAAATGGTGCAATCAGTGTATTGGTTGCACTTCCAAAGACAGCCGCATATCCCAGTGCCCCACATAATACGGACGAAATTCCAAATAAATTTCCAAGACAGAAGCCCAGCGATGCCCCGATTGAAAACAGAGGTGTAACTTCACCACCCTGGAATCCAATTGATAATGTAATAACTGTCAAAAGCAGTTTTATAATCCAGTCAAAGATAAAGATTTCTCCTCCTGTAAATGTCTGTGATATAAGGTTTGTTCCAAGTCCACAGTAACGACCATTCCAGAGTACAAAAAGAATTACTGAAAGCGGAATTGATACAAATCCAATTCTTTTATATGGATTTTCAAACTTTTCCGCCATAAATTCTCTTGACTTTTTTAACAATACTGAAAACACACGCCCTGTAAGTCCGAATGCCACACCTAGAATAACCATATAAAACATAGTCTTAGATTCTGACAGGTTAAAGCTCTGCTTAAACGGTACTTCAAATTTTTCAAGTCCAAGTGTATTTGAAACTGTCGAAGCCGTAACTGCCGCTACCAATGACGGCAAAAATGCCTGATATAACATTTTTCCGGTAACGACAACCTCCATCGCAAAAAACACAGCTGCAAACGGTGTCTGGAACAATCCTCCAAAACCCGCTGCCATTCCTGCTATCAGCAAAACTTTTCCGTTATCAGGGAACTTAAATCTGCGTGCAAACCAATGAGACAATGTTGCTCCAATCTGAACTGCAACTCCCTCCCTGCCTGCACTTCCCCCAAAAAGATGCGTAATCCATGTACAAATCATAACCAACGGAACAAGTGCGAGCGGAATATCTTCTCTTTTCCCCTGTGCTGCTTCAAGCACAAGTGTCATTCCCTTTAAACTTGTCTCATTAAAATGATGATACATCCAACAGATAAACAGGCCTGCTATCGGCAGAAACCAAATAAGAATTTGAATATACCTTCCCCGGAAATCAGTAATTGCAATAAGGACACGCCCAAACAAAGCATCTATGCAACCTATGACAGCCCCTAAGAATAACGCCGCAATAACATAAAAAATTGTTTCTTTCATTCCTTTAATTCTCTTTGCCGGCTTTTTTAACAATGAACTTTCCATTTTTTGCTCCCTTATAAATCAATTTTTCTCAGGTAAATAGTTCCATTCCTTCACTGTGAAAACATAAATTCATATTATGATGCAAATGTCAAAATACCTTTTGACTCAAACAGCATATTACAAATATACATAAAAAAGCTGATGTTTTCTACGATTTGAATATAATGTAAAATAAAATATTTTGCAATACATCCGTAATAATCGTAGAAGTCATCAGCTATTATAAGCAATTTAGGTTTTCCTCGGGAGAACTTCATTCCCTCACTCGTTCAATTTACTCTTATCTAAAAATTAGAAGTCAACCTCTGTATCATAATAACAGCACTTAAGAAGTTTCTCCATATCCTCCTGTGACGGCTGACGAGGATTTGAACCTGTACATGCATCAAGGATTGCATTGGCTGCTATATCATGAAGTTTTTCAAGGAATTCATCCTCAGGTACAATTCCTTCTTCTGCCGGAAGTCCGCCTTCTCCATAATTTTTAATGCAATGTGGAATATTAAGGTCATCGTTCATTTGGCGAAGATATTTGATAAGTAAATCTACTTTTTCATCATCACTGCTTCCGCCAAGTCCCATATAATCAGCTATCTCACCATAGCGTTTCTTTGCCGTAGCATCCTTGCTGTTGTATTTGATAACTTTTGGAAGATACATTGCATTGGCTGCTCCGTGAATGATATGTCCATTCTTGAAAGCTGCACCTGTCTTATGTGCCATAGAATGTACGATTCCAAGAAGTGCATTTGAAAATGCCATACCTGCAAGACACTGTGCATCATGCATCTGATCCCTGCTCTCCATATCTTCATTGTAAGATTTTACAAGATGTTTCTGAATCATCTTGATAGCCCAGATAGCAAGCGGATCTGTATAATTGCAGTTTGCTGTCGATACATATGCCTCGATAGCATGTGTCATGGCATCCATACCTGTATGTGCAACAAGCTTAACCGGCATGGTCTCAGCAAGCTCAGGGTCTACGATAGCTACATCTGGAGTAATTTCAAAATCTGCTATAGGATACTTGATACCCTTCTCATAATCAGTAATAATTGAAAAGGCTGTAACCTCGGTAGCTGTACCCGATGTAGAAGAAATAGCACAGAAATGTGCTTTCTGTCTGAGTTTTGGAAGTCCAAACACCTTACACATATCCTCAAATGTCACATCAGGATACTCATATTTAATCCACATTGCCTTTGCGGCATCTATAGGAGAGCCTCCACCCATAGCAACAATCCAGTCAGGCTGGAACTTCTGCATAACTTCCGCTCCACGCATAACGGTTTCTACTGACGGATCAGGCTCAATGCCCTCAAAAAGTTCTACCTCCATACCTGCTTCTTTAAGATAACCTATCGCTCTGTCGAGAAATCCGTTTCTTTTCATAGAGCCGCCGCCAACGCATACAATAGCTCTCTTTCCGTCAAAGTCCTTCAATGCTTCCAAAGAACCCTTTCCATGATATAAATCTCTTGGTAATGTAAATCTTGCCATTATCTAAAACCCTCCTTACCGACTGCTGAAATCATGTAAAAATAAGCAGTCTAAAAATATTTATCGCTGCCATGCATAATTAACTGTATGCAAGACAATCATTTATTACCCTAATTAATATCTGTTGCAAAAATATAATAAGTTTTATATTTTCAACAACTTCAATTTTGCTAAAGTTTTTCTCCCAACTTCTTTTCTATCTTAACACTGATAAAATTTATCGTCAATGTTTTTTGGTTATTTTATACATTTTTAATCTTTATTACCAAATTTCATTGTTTATTTTTTACAAATAAATGCATTTTTATGGAAATTTCCATCTTATTTCTGATATTATGATGCATAAGGCAAAATGTTCGATAGCTTTTGAAACAAATAAAACAATGAATGCTTCTTTGCGCAAAAATACAAATTATACTTACATACACTTTTAAATCTCTCAACCAAAACACGGAGGAATTATGACAAATTTTAAACTTACAATACAATATGACGGAACACGCTTCAGTGGATGGCAGAAACAGGGCAACACCGACAACACCATTCAGGGAAAAATAGAAAATATCTTAAGTAAAATAACCGGTGAAGAAATAGAAATTCATGGTTCAGGCAGAACAGATGCAGGAGTTCACGCAATAAAACAGATAGCAAATTTTAAAACAAATGCCACTTTATCCGAAATTGATATAAGGGATTATCTAAACAAATATCTGCCGCTTGATATACGCATTTTGAGCGTAGAAAAAACTGATAACCGATTTCATGCAAGACTTAACGCAAAAGGAAAACATTACAGATATACTATTGACAATGGTGAGGTGGCAAATGTTTTTGAGCGAAAGTATATGACAAGACTTACAGAAAACTATGATATAGAGGCTATGAAAAAAGCTGCCGGGTATCTTATCGGTGAACATGATTTTAAAAGCTTTTGCGATAATAAACGCATGAAGAAATCCACAATAAGAACCATTTCTGATATCTCTATCAACAATTCTGACGGGATAATAACAATTGATTTTTACGGAAACGGTTTTCTGTACCATATGGTACGCATTCTTACAGGAACTTTGCTTATGGTTGGAACTCATGACATTTCATGTGATGATATTCCGGCTATAATAGAAAAAAAATCCCGTGACGCAGCCGGTTTTACAGCTCCACCACAGGGACTTTGTTTAGTTGAGGTGGATTATTGATTTACAGACTAACACAAAATCAATTCAGCTTTTTCGCAATCTCATCAAGTATAGCTGCTGCCACATCTTCTTTGCTCATCTTCGGCAGCTCCCTGATCGCATCTTTCGTGATGAGCGTGACTATATTTGTGTCTGTTCCAAAGCCTGCTCCTGCTACTTTGAGATTGTTAGCTACTATCATATCCACATTTTTCTTTTCAAGTTTCTTCTTTGAATTTTCCAGCATATTCTGTGTTTCCATGGAAAATCCGCAGATAAACTGATTTTCTTTTTTGTTTTCTCCAAGGGTTTTGAGAATGTCTTTTGTCCGCTTAAGTGGTATCGACATTTCACCACCGTCTTTTTTCTTTATCTTTTCATCGGC
>OGQG01001886.1_pt1 | contig 14045 bp, 9 predicted proteins | sample 1553201 | NCBI WGS metagenome assembly OGQG01 (sample SAMEA2579925, study PRJEB22360) | human gut metagenome | biome: human gut; feature: human-associated habitat; material: faeces | place: Denmark | collected 2008/2010
CTGCCGGTCTGGGTAATATGGACTGGCGGGAACTCTTCACCGACCCTTATCTGCAGTCCCTCATCGAAACAGGGTTGCAGACCAATACCGACTACCAGTCCGCCCAGCTTCGTGTAGAAGAAGCTCAGGCAGTGCTAATGTCCGCCAAACTTGCTTTCCTGCCCGCCTTTGCGCTTTCCCCGCAGGGGACAGTGAGCAGCTTCGATACGAACAAGGCTACGCAGGGTTACTCGCTGCCCGTGACCGCCAGTTGGGAACTGGACGTATTCGGCCGTATGCGCAACTCCAAGAAGCAGGCGAAAGCGCTGTATGCACAAAGTGAAGATTACCGTCAGGCAGTCCGCACGCAGCTGATAGCCGGTATAGCCAATACCTATTACACACTGCTGATGCTGGACGAACAGCTCCTCATCTCCCGACAGACGGAGGAGGCATGGAAAGAAACCGTAGCCTCTACCCGCTCCCTGATGAACGCCGGACTGGCGAACGAATCGGCTGTATCGCAGATGGAAGCGACTTATTATCAGGTGCAGGGTTCTGTGCTCGATTTGCAGCAGCAGATCAATCAGGTGGAGAACAGTCTTGCTTTATTATTGGCAGAGACACCCCGCAACTACGAACGCGGAACGTTGGCAAACCAACAGTTTCCTACGGACTTTGCCGTAGGAATCCCTGTCCGAATGCTTGCCGCCCGCCCCGATGTCCGCTCGGCCGAGCGGACGCTGGAAGCAGCGTTCTATGGCACCAATGCGGCACGTTCGGCTTTCTACCCTTCCATCACGTTGAGCGGAAGTGCCGGATGGACGAACTCCGTCGGGTCTATGATTCTCAATCCGGGCAAGTTCCTGGCATCGGCAGTAGGTTCGCTCACGCAGCCGCTCTTTAATAAAGGACAAGTGGTGGCTCAGTATCGCATCGCCCGTGCGCAGCAGGAAGAAGCAGCTCTCGGCTTTCAGCAAACATTGCTCAACGCCGGCAGCGAAGTGAATGATGCGCTGACTGCCTATCAGACCAGTCAGGGGAAAAGAATCTTGCTCGACAAGCAGATTGCTTCTCTGCAAACAGCCGTGCGAAGTACTTCTCTGCTGATGGAACATACGAATACAACCTATCTGGAAGTACTTACCGCCCGACAGTCATTGCTCAGCGCGCAACTATCACAGACGGCCAATCATTTTACCGAAATACAAAGTTTAATTAACCTATACCGTGCTTTAGGGGGAGGTCAGGAATAAAGAATATCATACTTCCTCTGTTTTTTTGATCCTAATGAAGAAGGGCTGCCGGAGAAGTGATTCTCTGACAGCCCGTTTTTCGTTAGAGGGCATTCCCGATAAGAAGTGTTATTAATTTTTGTTTCGCCCGGTCCCGCCATCGGCGCCAACGAACGGCATGATTTGTTTCATGCTCTGAAACTAAAAGTTTCATGCCTTGAAACCAACAGTTTCACACCGAGAAACCATTGGTTTCAAGCAATGAAACTATTTTGAAGTTATCGAAGCGCAGCTATGATTCTTTCGCAAGCCTGTCCGTCACCATAAGGGTTATGCGTTTCGGACATCCGCTTATACATTTCTTTATCTTGCAGCAGGGCAGTGACATTACTGACAATTGCCTCCGCATCCGTGCCGACCAACTTCACCGTACCCGCCTCAACAGCTTCCGGACGCTCGGTCGTATCCCGCATCACCAGCACGGGTTTGCCCAATGAAGGAGCTTCTTCCTGCACACCGCCGCTATCCGTCAGCAGCAGAGTAGAATGTTGCATGGCATAAATAAAAGGCAGATAATCCAAAGGAGAGATCAGGTAGACATTGCTCAGACCGGAAAGCAGTTCATACACTGGCTTCTGCACATTAGGATTCAGATGAACGGGATAGACTATGTCCATCTCCGGGTGAAGAGCCGCCAGTTCTTTGATCGCTTTGCAGATATGCAGGAAACCATCTCCGAAGTTCTCGCGACGATGTCCGGTGACGAGGATATACTCACGATCACCTACCGTGTAGCCTTTCTCCTGAAGTTCCTTCGCCATCTTTTCTTTCACACCGGCGGTGGTGGAAATGATATCGACCGCCATCAGCAGGGCATCGATCACCGTATTTCCGGTAATAAAGATTTTCTTCGCATCTATATTCTCTTGCAGCAGATTTGCCCTTGACTGTTCCGTCGGTGCAAAGTAGTAAGTGCAGATACGGTCTGTCACCTGACGGTTCATTTCTTCCGGCCAGGGAGACAACATATTATAGGTACGCAACCCGGCTTCCACGTGCCCCACAGGTATCTGCATATAGAATGCCGCAAGGGATGCCGCCATCGAGGTAGTCGTATCTCCATGCACCAATACGGTATCGGGACGGAAGTCCTTCAGCACTTCGCGCAGTCCAAGGAGTACCTTAGCGGTAATGTCATACAAGTCCTGATTGGGAGCCATGATATTCAGGTCATATTCGGGAGTGATGCCGAACACTTCCAATACCTGATCCAACATCTGCCGGTGCTGTGCCGTAACGCAGACACGTGTCTCAAAATGTTCCGTATCTTTCTGGAGCGCCTTTACAAGCGGAGCCATCTTTATCGCTTCGGGACGGGTACCGAAAACGAGCAATATCTTTTTCATCTGCTTTATTTAATAGAGTCTATACAACCTCTTCGCAATTAAACTACATTTTATCGTCTCACACCGCAGAAGTCCAGTTCTATCTTTCCTTCCTCCCTTGGCAATGCAAGGAAGACATCGTGGCGAACCAGCCAGACGATAATATCCGCTTTCTCGTATGCTTCCCGATAATCTGTCAGATGGAAGCTCTTATGAGTGCTTATATTAGGCTCGATAATCAGCACGTCCGCTCTCGATTCGGAGATGATGCGGGAAGCGATATATTTGGCGGGAGATTCCCGTAAGTCATCGATATTCGGTTTGAAAGCCAGTCCCATGCAGGCAACGACCGGTTCGTGCTCGTTCTGTTCCACAAACTTCTGACAGGTTTCCAATACTTTGTTCGCACACCAGTCCGCTTTGTAATCGTTCGTTTCACGGGCACGCTTAATGAGCTGCGCCTGTTCCGGATAGTCGGATACGATGAACCAAGGGTCTACCGCAATGCAGTGACCGCCTACTCCGCAGCCCGGTTGAAGGATATTCACACGCGGATGCTTGTTGGCAAGTTCGATCAGTTCCCATACATTGATTCCGGCTTTGTCGCAGATCATGGAGAGTTCGTTGGCAAAGGCGATCTGTGAGTCGCGGGAGGAGTTCTCCGTCAGTTTGCACATCTCTGCCGTGCGGGCATTGGTGCCGTGCAGTTTGCCTTGTACGAAAGCGGAATAAAACTCAATGGCTTTTTCGGTGGATGCCGGATCGATGCCGCCTATCACGCGATCGTTGTGCACCAGTTCGTATAATGTATTTCCCGGCAATACGCGTTCGGGACAATAAGCGATATGTATCTTCCCTTTCAGTTCGGGACGTTCTTTATAGATCACTTCCGCCATACGTTCGGTGGTATATACCGGAGAAGTGGATTCGATGACAAACAGGTTACCCTCCTGCAGATAAGGGATCACGGAACGGGTGGCCGCTTCCACATAGGTGATGTCCGCCCGATGGTTCTGCTTGAATGGGGTAGGCACTACGATAAAGAAAGCATCCGCCGCTTCCGGCTTGCATACTGCCCGTAACTTTCCACTCTGCACTACGTCCCTGACTACCTGACCCAGTTCAGGTTCTACAATATGTATCTTTCCCTGGTTGATCGTTTCCACCACAGAAGGATTGACATCTACTCCTATGACTTCGAAACCGTGAGCGGCAGCAACGGCTGCCGTAGGAAGGCCGATATACCCTAATCCTAAAAACACAACCTTTTTCATGTTCAATATCTCCTTATTAATAAGTGTGGCAAAAGTACAAATAATATGTGACTTTGTACGGATTTTCACTGAAAACCACTACTTTTGTGCAAACATTTTGAAAGCATGAGGGTACTAATCATCAATACTTCCGAACGAATAGGTGGTGCGGCTGTCGCTGCCGGACGACTGATGGAATCGCTTAAGAACAACGGCATCAAGGCGAAAATGTTGGTACGTGACAAACAAACAGACCAAATCAGCGTCGTCGGACTAAAGGGCAGCTGGCTGCACGTATGGAAATTCATGTGGGAACGCATCGTCATCTGGAAAGCCAACCGTTTCAAGAAGAATGATCTCTTCGCCGTAGATATCGCCAATACCGGCACGGACATCACTTCGCTTCCCGAATTTCAGCAGGCAGATGTCATCCATCTGCACTGGATCAACCAAGGAATGCTGTCGCTCAACACCATCCGCAAGATTCTGACTTCCGGCAAACCTGTAGTATGGACCATGCACGATATGTGGCCCTGCACCGGCATCTGCCATTATGCACGCGAATGCAAGAGTTACGAACAGGAGTGCCATCACTGCCCTTACATCTACGGAGGAGGAGGCAAGAAGGACTTATCCACCCGAATCTTCCGGAAGAAAAAAGAGATTTATAGTCAGGCATCCATCACGTTTGTAGGCTGTAGCCGCTGGCTGGCGGAGAAGGCCAAAGTCAGCGGGTTGCTCACCGGACAAACGGTTACCAATATCCCGAACGCCATCAACACGAATCTGTTCAAGCCTCACAATAAGCAGGAAGCCCGCAGAAAATGCAGGCTGCCGCAGGAAGGGAAGCTCATTCTTTTCGGTTCTGTCAAGATCACAGACAAGCGAAAGGGTATCGACTATCTGATTGAAGCCTGCAAACTGCTGGCAGAGAAACATCCGGAATGGAAAGACTCATTGGGCGTGGTTGTTTTCGGCAACCAGTCGCAGCAGTTGCAAGACCTGATTCCTTTCCGCGTCTATCCGCTTCCTTATATTAAGAATGAGCATGAGTTGGTGGATATATACAATGCCGTAGACCTCTTCGCCATCCCTTCTCTCGAAGAGAATCTGCCGAATATGGTGATGGAAGCAATGTCCTGCGGTGTGCCCTGCGTCGGTTTCAACACCGGAGGCATACCGGAAATGATCGATCATCTGCACAACGGATACGTAGCTCAGCGCAAGTCTTCCGAAGATCTGGCCAACGGCATCCATTGGGTACTGACGGAACCCGAATATGCGGAACTCTCCGCACAAGCCTGCCGCAAGGCCATAGGCAACTATTCGGAAAGTATCATAGCGAAGAAGTACACGGACGTTTACAACAAAATAACAGGGAAATATGCATAGTGTCCATCCTACTCCCAAGTTCTCGATTATCACGGTGACCTACAATGCCGAGAAAGTACTGGAAGATACCATCCAAAGTGTTATCTCGCAGACTTACCACCACGTAGAATACATCATCGTGGACGGGGCCTCCAAAGACGGTACTCTCTCTATCATCGACAGATACCGTCCACGGATAACTACCGTCGTCAGCGAACCGGACAAAGGATTGTACGATGCCATGAACAAGGCGATTTCCCTTGCCAGCGGCGACTATCTCTGTTTTCTGAATGCGGGCGACTGCTTTCACGAAGACGATACTTTGCAGCAAATGGTGCACAGCATTCATGGGAGCGTTCTCCCCGACGTCATCTACGGGGAAACTGCGATTGTTGACAAAGACAGGCACTTTCTGCATATGCGCCGCCTTTCCACGCCCAAAAAGCTGGACTGGAAGAGTTTCAAACAAGGAATGTTAGTCTGCCATCAGGCTTTCTTTGCCAGACATACGCTGATGGAACCTTATGACTTAAACTACCGGTACTCCGCTGATTTCGACTGGTGCATCCGCATCATGAAAAAGGCGCGTACCCTGCACAATACGCACCTGACAATCATCGACTATCTGGATGAAGGAATGACTACGCAGAACCGGAAGGCTTCTCTTAAAGAACGGTTCCGCATTATGGCAAAACATTATGGATGGATAAGTACCGCAGCACATCACGCTTGGTTTGTACTGCGGTTGATTATCAAGCCGGGACAATAAACAGTGTATTTCAGACTGACTGACCCAGCCAGTCTGAAACTATAAAATATAGAATTATATCTAATTCACCTCATAAAGCATTACCTGATCCAGTATCACTCCCTCATCCAATGCCTTGATGACCAATTGATGTGATTTCCTGCCCAGAACGGGAAGTACGATTTTCCGGATTGCCTGATTACGAAGCACGTTCTCTTTCCATTCCTCGCTGCGCCCCTTCGTTTCGTACGCTATCACTTCAGGCTCGGCACCATCCAGAGAAACCGAGAAACGCAACTTATCGCCATGCACCGGATGATTGGGAAGTAACCGGATATCCACCTCTACCGAGTCCGTTTTCAGATTACCGAAAGAGAAAGTCAGCGCATCGCCTTTTCTTATCTCTGCGGCTTTGCCTTCATATCCCAAACCTTCGCAGACAATAGCGTTGCCCTTCTTTGCCTCCGCCCCATTCCATTGACAGGCTGCTTTACGGTCCGCTGTCATCGGAGCAGTAGCCGCATTTCTTTCCACACGGTTGAATACAGGGAGCTTGCGGGGTTTGAAGTCCATCATGCGATTCCATTTCCCATTCTCCAATGAGTTATAATGTTGAGTCAGTGCAGCAATGCTGTCGTAAGCGGCATCACTCTTTTCCCAGTCTTCCTTATCGTGGCGTGCCAATTGGGCGTATAACAGTTTGCGATTCATTTGTGTCGCAGCCTGTACGGGATATTTCACCAGTTCGAAGTAAGCGCTCTGTCTGTCGGCGGGTACTTTAGAAGCAGCTTTCTCTACTGTTTCCGAAAGTTCGCTGTAAGCATTCAGACGTTCGTTTATCTCTCTTTCGCTCCACGGTAAGTCTTTGACTACCCGATAGACCGGATTCTTTTCTTCCTCCCGTGTATTTCCCATAAATTCGGGTTTGCGGATATGTGCCAAGCAATAATGTTCCTGCATAACGGGGAGGATGGTCTTTGCACAGGAGGTTCCCAGTTCCCGTTCCAGCCAATGTTTCAGATGTGCGGTTACTCCTTCGGAAGATACCTTATCCAGATTCCATGCCATATCCATGAACAGTTCTATCTGATACTCGGCAGGTTTGATGTCTCCGACGTTCAGTATCCACATTTTCTGTATTCCCTGATCGTAAGCCTGCTTCATCTGTTGATAAATGAGCGATGGACTCATGGTGCTCAACCATAAATGATCGTGCGGGCGTCCCCAGTAGGAAACATGATAATAGACTCCGTTGCCGCCTTTACGGGCACGCTCTTCGGCAGTGGGGAAATGACGGATATAGCCGTAGTTATCATCACACCACATCAAGGTCACGTCTTCGGGCACTTGCAGTCCCGCATGATAAATATCGAGCACTTCCTTATAAGGAATAAAGACCTGCGGCACTTGTGTTACGTCTTTATTCACGTACTTTTCGAGCAAGCCGCGCTGGTCAACAAATACCCGGTTCAGGACGGCTTTCTGTTCTTCTACCGTCTTGGCTCCCTGCATCTTTCCATCGTGAACGCCACGCATACCCAGCGTGTAAAGTATCTCTTGTCCGGCAACTTCTTTCACACGATTTTCCCAAAACTGATAAACGGCCGGACTGTTATTCACGTAATCGTATGCTCCTTTTCCACGTATTTTCCATTCTCCGGCAGCATTGCACGCCATTGGTTCGCAGTGGGAAGCTCCCATAAAGATGCCATACTTTTTCGCTGCTTCCCGATTGCCCTTCGTCAGAAAGAAAGGCAAGGTACACTCATGCATAGCAGGCCAGTAGGTATTGGCCCGCAAACGAAGCAGCAACTCAAAAATACGTTCGTTGGTACGCGGCCCGATTTCTCCTTTCACATCCGACGGTTCGTAAGTCTTGTTACTCCAAGGCATCAGTCCCCAATCTTCATCATTAATAAAGATGCCCCGATACTCCACAGAAGGAGACTGCAACTCTCTAAACTTGCCCGAAAGGCGGAATGTCTCTTTCTTCTCCGGAGTCACATCCGCCCACCATTCCCAAGGGGAAACGCCCAGCAAACGGGATATTTCAAGTATGCCGTAGGCTGTACCGTGACTGTCGCTGCCGGCTACTACCAGCTTTCCATCTTCTGAGACGGCGAGCATGAAAGCCTGCTTTTTGTTTTTTAATGCGGAAATATCGATACCTGCCTGCTCAATCAGCTTGCTCTGTCCGATCGTTCCTACTATGATGTTTCCGGTGTTTGTGTCTACATGGGCAGTTGCCGACAATACAGTCTGAAGGTCACGGGACAACAAGTCCAGCGAAGTACGCACCACCGGTACTTCCGAACCGCTACAAGCTATCTCAACCGGCTGACCGGACTGCAAGACAAAATCTTTTTGTTTACCTTGAACGGAGAAGATCACTGCTACCCAAGCAAGGACGGAAAATAAGATTCTATTTTTCATAAATATTACAATTTTACAATATCAGTAATGGTCACAAAGCAATCGTCGCTGCCATAAATTCTCTTCGTTTTATCAGTCCATGTGGGGCTGATGCCCGTAACTTCAATCACCAGTGTATATTCTCCTTTTGCCAATTGGGGAGTCATAAAACGCGTTGCATGATCATTCGCCTTACTATAGAAATCGACCAGTGAAGAATATATTTTCTCCCCTTTCTTATCAAGAATATTCATACGCGCATATCCGCTATGACAGTTCGTTTCGCCCATAACAGCCACACAAGAGCCACTGAAGGGAATACTCAGCGTACTTCCTTTTACATTGGAAGATATTCTTCCTTCCTCCACTTTCCAGTCAGCTTCTTTACTGAACGTTATCTGCTTTAAATCGACGGTTTTTCCTTTGCGCAGAGGATTTACGGGTTTCAACTTATCAATGTCCCAGGAAGGCCAGTATTCCGGAATAGAAAGTTTTGTTCCATCCACCTGCATAGGCATCCACACATAGGTGGCGGCCGAAGCCTGATGCGGATAAGACCAGCGGTCGCCCATAAACATCGGAATCGTATCTTCGCCACACTTTAAAGGAAACACAAAAGTGGTCTGTGAATTATAGGTCAGGCTTCCTTCGGGAGCAAACAAACCTTGTCTGGTCCACGGGCCTTTGACGGAAGGGGCTGTAAAGTAGAAATTATCATTCTTCTCCCAGCTGGTCAGATTGGAGAACAAGAAGAAATATGTGCCGTCTTTTTTAAACATTGCCGGAGACTCTCCATGAGAACCGCCCACTCCCGATACCACTTTTTCCTCTGCCGTACGGTAGTCTTTACTCAAACGATAGACAATTCCTCCGTGCAACAACAGATATCCGGTACCGTCCGTATCCTGATAAGTCCCCATATCCCAGCGGCGAATAGGCTTGCCTTCATACAACAGAGGTCCGTGAAGTTTATATTCACCTGCTATAGTACTGCAGGTAGCATAACCGATATGGGGATCTTTATAGTTCATATCGTCTGCATGCATATACATCACATACTCGCCGGTAGAAGGGCATTTCATGACTTTCACACGTTCGCCTACACGATTAGGGCCAAGAATTCCGCTTGGCTGCATCGGCAGTACAACACGTTCGAACTTCCAGTTCACCAAATCATCAGATGAATAGCAACTGAAACCCGGAAAAGCATTGCTCTTGTCCGACTTATATTCCCCGAAAAGATAATATCTGCCATTCTCTTCCACAATGCAGGCACCGTGCGCATTGACAATCTCTCCCCTGTCGTCAAACCAGGGAATTCCGTTATTTACTACTTTTTCGGTTTTCCGAGCCATGCCCGTTCCGTAAGATACCCACAAAAAGGCAAATAATAACATCCAGTATTTCATGATATTCTTCTATAAATTCTTATAAAAAGTATAAGGCACAATTAAATTACAAATTTACGTTTAACTATCTATATTCCTATGGAGAATAATACAACAAGCATGGAATATTGTACTATTCTTCTTCAAAACAACATCCCGCAAAGCAGCCACGCACTTTTCACCTCCGCCGCGCATATCATGCAGCATACTTCATCATTGAAAAGAATAAGAATATTTAATGCACAAAAATAGGGAGAAGAGCACAATGAGACAGGAGGTAAATCGGGCAGATATAGGGGGTAAATCGGGCAATAAGGTAAAAGATTATTGTGTTACAATAATTCGCTGTCTGCCAAGTCAAATAAAAGAAAACTCTCTTTGGTCTCTTCTGACATATAGAAAACTTTTTACCCTTAATACTAAAATCGCAGTTGAGTTTATAATAAATAGTTTCATCGTTTATTATAAACGGTCTCCCCATTTATTATAAACTCAAATACACCTTTTAAGCACATATTCTTTAATTTTATGCAACAAAAAAGGCTGCAAACTCTATAAAAGGTTGCAGCCTCAAGCTTATCACCGGTTCACATAGATGCTGATTCGCATATGATCTCCTGTGTATTTTGTTATAATGTTACACTATTCTTTCGGTTCGGTTAAGATGATTGATAAGGTGCATTTCGTTTCATTTTTTAATGGGTTGTTACTTTATTGCCTGTATGACACCTGCAAATATACAACAAAAAAAGGCCTTTGTCAAGTCCTGCGGAAAATTGATCTTAATATAGTCATCCGAACCAATCGTATAATGCCTGATTTCCGGGAACGCCCCATTGCTCATGGCATACATACCTATATGTACGCCATGGAGCTTACTGAATGGGTTGTTCCTGGAAACAGACCGTTCGGACAATGAAGCCTTTTAATTTTCAGAAGTCTCCAATGTCACAGAAACATACATTTCCTTATTGCTACTATTGATATAATTATACTCTATCACATATCTCCGTGTATTGATTCCATAGTTTCCCGATACGACTTGATAGGTACCACTTCCGCTATTCTCTACAACCGGCAGATTCTTCCAGGGGCTGACACTTACTTTTCCGGTGCTCTTATCCACCGTCAGAGTAATACCGTTATCATCCAGATTGGGCATTTCCTCGTTGACCGACTTATGGAAGAAACGAACCGTGTTTTCATCCACTGCTGTCAGAGTCCGGGCTATTTCTATCGGAGTCCCGCTTAACAAATCCGGAGCTCCATTTTTCATCGGATACTCGGTGCCCTTCATCATATAATTGCCCGAATAGTCATTGATCATTTTCACCTTCACCAGCAACACTGTGTCAGCCTGTTCATTCACAGGATAAGGGCTTGAGTCTACGATCTTCAAAGGAATCAAATACCGTGCATCTGTATCTATTTTTTCGGTATCTACACGTACGGGGAACCGCACATAACGTTCGCCGGCCTTAATGACGCTTGTGTAGGAAGGAATCGTATACCAGTCTTTAGGCAGCGCCACATATTCGATTTCGCCTTCCAACACGTTTTTATAGTTGTAATTATCGATGTTACTTTGATCTGCTTCTCCCAAAGTCACTGTCACGTCATCTTCGTGCATCTTTGTTCCGCCACAATAGACGGTAACGAAGAACTCTCCGTCGCTTCCATATTTTACCTCTTTCTCCTGCAACTCATCTTGTGCACCTACTAAAGTCAACTTTTTAGTATATTGCTCGTCAGCCAAAGGGTCGCTCACGCAAGCCGACACGAACAAACACAAAAGTCCACCCAGCATCAGTCGAATAAAGTCATTATTATATTGTTTCATATCTTTTATTCTATTTGAATTATCTTTTCTTGAATCACTTCTCTGTTTTCATTTAATAACCCTGATTCTGGTCTATCCGCGGATTCTTGTCGATAATACCTTGACGAATAGGATAGAAATTCATCCGTTGGGTTATATTGAACTTGGAGAACTTACAATCCGACTCAGTGACAATCGTACGCATATAGTAGTTCTTACGATCTTTCTTCATCGCCTTTATATTCATACCGGTAAAGGGCCTGCTTGTCGCTTTTACCAAATCTCCCCAACGGCGGAGGTCGTATGCGCGCCGTCCTTCAAATGCCAGTTCTATTCGTCTTTCGCGCTTGATGGCCTCTCTCATCTTTTCAGGATTATCCAGTTCTTCGTCGGTGATACCCGGCTGACCGGAACGATAACGTATCATATTGAAATATTTACGCATTTCTTCCTTATTGCGTGACACAGATATTCCGGTCGTTTCGTCAGTGTAGTTATCACCATCTCCCATCTCATTCATCGCTTCTACATAATTCAGCAGGATTTCAGCATAGCGGATAAGCGGAAAACTTTTAGATAATACTTTCCCGCTTCCTGCGGGGGAATCCATTTCATTGACATACTTCACGCAAGTATAGCCGGTGACACAGACCGTCTCTTTTTGGTATTGATCGGGTTTGCCCGTTCCATCGCTATAATAAGTCACTTTCAACGCTTTTTTATTCGCCGGGTCAGGACCATTGTAAGAAGAAGCCGGCCATATTCTATGGTTGAATCCTATCGTAGCATAATAACGCATCTCACGGTTGTAATCCATCTGTGCCATTTCAGGATCCAGGTCGAATCCTGAGAAGGAGGTTCCCAGCAAGGTTTTCTGTGCATCATCCAGATTACTGATGGGTTGCCATGCCTTTTCTTCCGTTGGATAAGGATATTCAGCGCTGGAAGCATTGATATCCCGTCCGTCTATCATGCGGTATGCATCCGCCAACTCTCCATTCACGCTGATAGCATTCGTACCGTCCATCGCATAAGGGAAAACAAGTCTGGTATTGTTTTCCGTCTGACTCTTGGTCCAGATAAATTCGGAGATGCTGAATCCCTCTTCTTCTCCCGTGAACATATCCCTGTAAGATTTAAGCGGATCTATACCATGAGGGCCTTCCGGGAATTTATTGTTTTTGTTATTGAATTTGAGGTCATAAGTATTGGCCGGCAATTCAGGTGTGTATGCCGTACTGCGAACTGTGTAAAGGTTGTACAAATTCAAATCAATCACTCTTTTGGCGGCAACTGCTGCGACAGCCCACTTATGCGAGTCATAATTCTGAGGGAAATAGGGCTGATTGTCCGAGCTTCTCAGGAAGTCATAATAGTATTTATTTCCATTGAACCAGGGGCTTGCCGCTTCAAGCCGTACACGTGACATCAGAGCTAATGCAGCTCCGGACGTAGGGATGCGATAGGTTGACGCATCGCGTTCGTCCGCTGCCTTCAGCAAAGAAGCTGCCTGCTCGAAATCACTGCATATCTTTTCCACACATTCGGTGTAAGTAGCTCTCGGATAAGACATCTGATCTACACTTGCATTGGTAGGAAAAGCCTGATCGGGAACGATAGGCACAGGACCATACTGCATCATCAAAGTGTAATAGCTATAAGCACGGATAAAGTAAGCACGGCCCAGGAAGTCACGTCTTTCAAAATCTGTAATATCCGTACACTCTCCGATCCGGGCAATCACAATATTCGCCATTCGGATAGATACATAGAGTTCTCCCCAACGGAAAAAATCGTTGCTATATTTGTCTACCATCTGCCCCATCGCAAAAAAGAGACCTTTCCATGAATCCTTTTCACTTTCCTTGATAGATGCGAACGCTTCATCGGATGCGAATCCCAAAGGCAATGGAGTCGATTTCCATACGTTGTCAAAAGCAGGGAAGTTATTGGCTGCAGCACTGATATACTTCTCAAGCTGACTCTTTCTCGTAAAAATAGAGTCAAGGCTCGTCATATCATATACATATTCATCAATATCCAGGAAAGACTCACAAGATGTGAAAGTGGTTGAAATCGCAGACGCCATAAAAACACCCGCCATCATTATATTCCTTAATTTCATAATTCGTTCAATTTTAAAAGTTCAAACTCAATTGCATTGAATAAGTGCGCTGAATAGGATAAGCAGCACCGTTCGCAGATGCCTGTCCCGGGTCCCACAGCTTGATGCTGTCCCATGTACAAATATTATGCATAATGAACGACAGACTCATTGAACTGACACCCAGTACATTCTGCAGCCAGGGGTTGCGATAGGTATAGCGTATATTCAGTTCTTTGAAACGCAAATAGCTGTTGTCTGCCAACCAATATGTTGATGCCTGATTATTGTTCTTATTACTGCCATAAGTCATACGCGGGAAACGAGCATTCGGATTCTCTGTGGCTGGCG
>OGQG01001893.1_pt1 | contig 13987 bp, 12 predicted proteins | sample 1553201 | NCBI WGS metagenome assembly OGQG01 (sample SAMEA2579925, study PRJEB22360) | human gut metagenome | biome: human gut; feature: human-associated habitat; material: faeces | place: Denmark | collected 2008/2010
AGATACAAAATATAAAAACCCGCTTCCGCTGTCTGTCTGTTTTGAAAGATACTTGTAAAATTCGAGAAAAATGCAGCCGCCACTGTAATCAGCAACAGGCGCGCCAGATTCTTCCTTCCTTTCTGAAAAACAGAGAACACCTGTCCTGAAAAAAACTCAAGAAATCTTTCTCCCAATTCCTGCGTATTTCCGCTGATCAGCATCTCTGTAAGATCACGAAACCGAACTTTTTCTCCCAGTTCTGTCTCTCCTGATAACTGATCGATCTGCCTGAAATCAAATTCATCCAGCAGACTTTCTTCCATTTGTTCCAGCTCATCCTCCAACATCCCGGAACGATCTTCTGTTTCCTTTTCCTCCGCTGTACCATGCTCTGCTGCATACACGCTGTCACATCCTGTCACAACCGTAAATAAAAACACAAAACAGAAGAGCTTTTTCCAAAAATGTTTTTCCCTTTTCATATCAGAAAATCTCCGATTAGTTCCAGCAGCGCAAGAAGTACCGGCATTCCTATCGCAAGGATCGTCAACTTTGTAAAAATCTCAATCTGTACAGCAATATTCTGATACCCTGCGTCTTTACAGATTCCGGATGCAAATTCAGCCACATAAGTCACACCGGCCATTTTCAACAGAATACTCATCTGTCCGGCATCCAGTTTTATATAATCTGCAATTTTCTTTACTGTCCGCACAAAGATTTCAAGTCGTGAAAGCATACAAAGAAATAAAAACAGGCTGACTGCAAGACTTACATAAATGCCATATTCACTTTTCCCACTTTTAAACTGCAAAGCAAGTAATGTTCCCACGACACCTAAAAGTGCGATTTGTATACTGTTCAATTCTGTTCCGCCCTCCTTAAAGAGAAAACAATTGCCGGATCGAAGAAAATAAGTCATAAATTGCCGGGAGAACCCAGGATAATACAAGAATCAGCCCTGCAAGACTTGTCAGGAATGCCTGTTCCTCTCTGCCGCTATGCTTCAAAACCTGACTCAGAATAGATACAAGAATTCCCACCGCCGCAATTTTAAATATCAGATTGATGCTCACATTCTCCCTCCTCTCCCTTTTGTTCCCGCCCTTTTAAAGCAGAAGGATCACAAGAAAAATCCCTCCTGCTGCCCCCAGCCAGCTACCGAGCTTTTTCTTCTCAGACGTTTCCGCAGTTCTCTTTTCAATTTCCATATCCAGCCTTTTTAAATGATACTCCAGCAGACGAACTACACCTTCTCTGTCTCCTATTTCAAGCAGTTCCCCAGGTTCGCAAATCAGAGGATTCATTTTCCCTCTCCATTTCAGTTCCGGAAGATCTTTTTCTATCGTATCTGTCCACAAGTCAGCAAACCGCTTTTCCTGTGTGCCCTGACATTGAAATGCCAGATCCATCAGCCAGTTTTCATAAGGTTCCTTCTCTCTTGATGCAATATTATAAAAAATTTCCGAAAGCGGAAGTCCTGCATACAGTAATTCGCCTTTTATTTGTTCTATAATTCTACGAAAATGACTCAATTCTTCCAGATAATTCCGAAGTTCTTTTCCATACATCCATCCTGCTCCGGTCGTCGCCAACAGGATCAGAAAACATCCGACTAATTTCTGCACAGCACACGCCCCCGCTCATCATAGATTTCCCGGATCTTGCCAGGACCGTGATCCTGTCCAAGCACAACATAACGCTGAAACATTCTTCTGCGGATCAGGTCACCCAGGATCGGCTTTTTAGAAGCCTCATCCATATCAAGGCTGTGTACACTCGCGATCAGCCGGCAGCCGCACTGCATGGCATATTCAATGGCATGGATATCCTCACTTGTGCCGATTTCATCCACTGCGATCACACGCGGCGCCATAGAACGGATCAACATGATCATCCCCTCCGCTTTCGGACAACAGTCTAAAATATCAGTCCTTGTACCCAAATGATTCTGCGCGATTCCAAGATAACACCCACCAAGCTCCGATCTTTCATCTACCACACCGACAGAACACCCTTTTATGTATTCATTTCCATCCGATATCTGACGGATCAGATCACGGATCAAAGTAGTCTTTCCGCAACACGGCGGAGAAATGATCAATGTATGGCAAATCTGTTTATTTTCCGTAATATATGGAATCAATGCGTCAGCACAACCAAGTACTTCGTGAGAAATTCTTACATTTAGCGAAGAAATATACTGTATATTTTTTACTTTTTCATTTTCTATAATTACTTTTCCTGCCACCCCGACCCTGTGACCTCCTTCCACTGTAATAAATCCCTGTTTCAACTCATTTTCATATGCATAGAGCGAATAATGACAAATATATCCCATTGTCTCACCAATATCTTCTTTCGTAACCAGATACGGGTGTGCCGGGTCCGGAAGAACCCGTTCCTGCCCTTTCATCTGAATCAGCAGCGGCTGACCTGTACGTATCCTGATCTCCTGCAGTTCCTCCGGATTACTGACGGATTCTTCTACAAGTTTACGGATTTTTTCTGCCAGCAGATTCCAGACCTGCATCTTCTTGTTCTGTCTTTCCATTTCCATCTTGTCCACCTCTCCAGTTGTTGTCCGTACCCCTCCTCTCTACACAATATATGGATAAGATTCTTAAAGTATTCCTTGCACATACAAGAAAAGAGGAACAAAACCCAGTTCCCTGAATTCTGTTCCTCTTTTTTTATTCTTTCTGATTCTTATTCTGCAACATCTTTCATGCTGAAGCTGATACGTCCCATTTTATCTTTGCCAAGGCAGATAACTTTCACTTTATCACCAAGTGTAAGCTCGTCCTCTACATGATTGATGCGGCGATTTGCAATATTTGAGATGTGAACCATTCCTTCTTTGCCGGGAGCAAACTCAATGAAAGCACCAAAGTCTTTAATGCTGACAACTGTTCCCTCAAGAATCTGACCTTTTTCAAAATCAGTTACGATGATTTCGATGAGACGGAGTGCTTCGTCCATTGCCTCTTTGTCTGTTCCGCAAACGGAAACAGCACCATCATCGGTAATGTCGATTTTAACACCGGTGCGCTCAATCAATGCGTTGATTGTCTTACCTCTCTGACCAACAACTTCACCAATCTTAGCCGGGTCAATCATAATCTGTTTAATCTTTGGAGCGTAAGCATTTACTTCTTTTCTAGGCTCTGCAATTGCTTTTGCCATAACCTCATCTAAGATGTAAAGGCGGGCTTCTCTTGTTCTTGCAATAGCCTGCTCCACGATTTCTCTTGTCAAACCATGAATCTTAATATCCATCTGAATGGCAGTAATACCTTTTTTCGTACCGGCAACTTTAAAGTCCATATCGCCGAAGAAATCTTCAAGACCCTGAATATCTGTCAAAATCAAGTAATCATCATCGGTATCACCGGTTACCAAACCAACGGAAATACCAGCAACTGGTGCCTTAATCGGAACACCGGCAGCCATCAATGACAATGTAGATGCACAAATACTACCCTGAGATGTAGAACCGTTGGATTCCAAAATTTCGGATACGGTACGGATTGCATATGGGAACTCTTCTTCACTAGGAAGAACAGGAACCAAAGCACGCTCTGCCAAAGCACCATGTCCGATTTCACGACGTCCCGGTCCTCTGGATGGTCTTGTCTCACCAACGGACCATGATGGGAAGTTGTAGTGATGCATATATCTCTTGGATGTCTTTGTAATATCCAAACCATCTAATTTCTGTTTCTCTGAAAGTGGAGCCAATGTTGTAACATTCAGCACCTGTGTCTGTCCACGAGAGAACAAACCAGAACCATGTACTGTAGGAAGTACATCAACTTCTGCATGAAGTGGACGAATCTGTTTTACCTCACGGCCATCCGGACGTTTGTGGTCTTTCAGAATCATCTTGCGGACTGTAACTTTCTGGAATTTGTAAACAGCTTCATCAATAAAGGAAATCCAGTCCTCATGCTCCTCTGCATAACGCTCTTCCAAACGGTCTTTGATACCACGGATATTTTCTTCACGAACCTGTTTTACGTCAGTAAATACAGCTTCTTCCATAGCTTCCGGTGTAATGAAATTAACCATGTCATTCCACATATCTTCCGGAATATCGAAATGCTCATACTCGTGTTTCTCTTTACCACACTCAGCAACAATCTTGTCAAAGAACTCGATAATCTGTCCATTCAACTCATGAGCACCATAAATTGCCTGAATCATCGTAGCTTCATCAACTTCGTTTGCACCGGCTTCAATCATGATAACTTTATCTCTTGTAGAAGCAACAGTAAGTGCTAAATCAGAAACCTCACGCTGTGCGCTTGTCGGATTGTAAACAAGTTCACCGTCAACCAAACCAACCTGTGTTGCTGCGGTCGGACCATCAAACGGAATATCTGAAATACTGGTAGCCAGTGCAGAACCAAGCATAGCAACAAGTTCCGGTGCACAATCCTGGTCAACATCCATAACTAAGTTTTCCAGTGTTACATCATTTCGATAATCTTTTGGGAACAATGGACGCATCGGGCGGTCAATTACACGACAAGTCAAAATTGAGTTATCGCTTGGTTTTCCCTCACGTCTTGTAAATCCTCCCGGAATCTTTCCGATGGAATACATCTTTTCATGATATTCTACGCTTAATGGGAAGAAATCAATTCCCTCTCTTGGTTTCTCGGATGCTGTTGCCGTAGAAAGGACAACTGTATCACCATAGCGCATAAATGCAGCGCCATTTGCCTGAGCAGCTACACGTCCAATGTCAACTGACAAAGTACGTCCTGCAAGCTCCATTGAAAATGTCTTGTACATACTTTTTCTCCTTTATTTTTATTTCGAGATGCCGAAACCACTGAAAAAACCACTGTATCAATGAGCTTTTCAGAAGTCTCGGTGTCATCTCAATTTACATACAAAATTTATTATACACAATCTTTGCAAAAAAAGCAACTTTCCTTATTCCGGATAACTAATAGCGTCATCGGGCCACTTTAAAACCTCATCGTGAAACATCGGCACACGCATCAGACCGGCTCCAAATAAGTACGCACGGTCACGCTCCGCAATCTCTTCTAACGTACGCCATGCCACACCAATAATTGTCTGTTCGGACTCCGATAATTCCGGGTCAATTCCCTTGTGCGGAACCGCATCATCCGGGATTTCTACCAAAAATGTAAAAATCCGGCTTTCCAAATCCGGTTTGTATTCAATGGCAAGCGGACGCACAATTCTTCCACTTACGCCTGCTTCTTCGTTTAACTCACGTAAAGCTGCTTCTTCCGGTGTCTCATTTTCCTCAATGCCGCCGCCTGGCAGATTAAAGAAATCTCTTCCTTTCATTCTGTGTTCTACAAGCAGTAATTTGCCATCCCGGCAAACCATAGCCTGACTGCGATTTCGTTTCATTTTCTCACCTTTTTAAGAAAAATTTTTTTCATAGAAAGAGTGCCTTCAATCAAACAGTATCCATTTGACGAAAGCACTCAACTCATACAAATTATTTACGCAAACCAAGTTTTTCAATCAGCGCACGATAACCTTCCAAATCTGTCTTCTTCAGATAATCCAAAAGGCCTCTTCTCTTACCAATCATTTTGTACATACCACGACGAGAATGATGATCTTTCTTATTCTCTTTCAAGTGCTCTGTCAAAGTGTTGATACGCTCAGTAAGAAGCGCTACCTGAACTTCCGGTGAACCTGTATCATCCGGTGTTCTTCCATAAGCTGCAATAATTTCTTTTTTCTTTTCTGTAGTCATCATTGTGACGTACCTCCTAAATATTTTCTTATCACCATTTACTAAGATCCGGTCGGAGTTTCCGCAATCTGAGTAATGGCTATTTGCTATCATAACACAATTTAAGTTCGTTGTAAACCTTTATTTCGTGTCAATCGTAGCAATATCTACTAATGTCAATTCATTTTTCTCAGAATCCTCTAACGCAGTTAAAAGTGCATTTGCCGTATCCAAAGAAGTCAGACAGGTAACACCAGTCTCGATAGAAGTACGGCGGATGAGGAATCCATCGTGGGAATGTTCACCCTGTTTTGGAATATCAATTACCAAATCAATCTCATGGCCAAGCAGCAAATCCATCAGTGTCGGGGATTCCTGCTCAATCTTGTTGACACCGATAACCGAAACGCCATTTTCGCCTAAGAACTTAGCCGTTCCGCGTGTCGCATAGATTTCATAGCCAAGTGCCTGGAAACGTTTGGCAACAGAAATTGCTTCATCTTTCGAGTTATCATTTACCGTAAGAATCATCTTCTTGTACTTCGGAAGATTGATTCCGGCTCCCATAAAGGCTTTGTGAAGTGCCTCATTAAATGTTTTTGCGATACCTAAGCACTCACCGGTTGACTTCATCTCAGGTCCTAAGCTGATTTCTGCACCGCGCAGTTTCTCAAAGGAGAATACCGGCATCTTAATTGCGATGTAATCCGATTTTTTCGCAAGTCCCGGTGTGTAACCCATATCCGTGATTTTTTCACCAAGGATTACGCGGGAAGCCAGTTTCACAATCGGAATTCCGGTTACTTTGCTGATATATGGTACCGTTCTTGACGAACGAGGATTTACTTCAATAACAAAAACTTCATCGTTATAAACAATAAACTGAATGTTAATCAAGCCAATTACATGAAGGGATTTTGCAAGTTTTGCTGTGTAATCGACTAAAACTTCCTGAACTTCAGGTTTAATGCTCATGGCAGGATAAACCGAGATACTGTCACCGGAATGAATACCGGCACGCTCTACGTGTTCCATAATACCAGGAATCAGAATATTCTCGCCATCACATACCGCATCAACCTCAACCTCTTTACCCATAAGGTATTTATCAACAAGAATTGGATGTTCCTGCACATGGCGGTTGATAATTGACATAAATTCACGAATATCATCATCATTAATCGCAATCTGCATGCCCTGTCCACCAAGTACATAAGATGGGCGGACAAGAACCGGATACCCAAGTTCATTTGCTGCCGCTAATGCCTCTTCTGTTGTAAATACAGTTTTTCCTGCCGGTCTCGGAATCTTACACTGCTCTAAGATTTCATCAAACAGCTCACGGTCTTCGGCCGCATCTACATTCTCTGCACTTGTTCCCAAAATCGGAACTCCCATTTTGAGAAGTGCTTCTGTCAGTTTGATTGCTGTCTGTCCACCAAACTGAACAACCGCACCATCCGGTTTCTCAATATCCACGATATTTTCTACATCTTCCGGTGTCAATGGCTCAAAATACAATTTATCTGCCACATCAAAGTCCGTACTTACCGTCTCCGGATTGTTATTTACAATAATTGTCTCATAGCCGCTCTGTGCCAGTGACCACACACTGTGAACCGAACAGAAGTCAAACTCGATACCCTGACCGATTCGGATTGGACCGGAACCAAGAACCATGATTCGTTTTCTGTCCTTATCTTTGGAAACTTCCGTTTCGCTGCCAAACACGCTGTAATAATATGGCGTACTTGCCTCAAACTCAGCCGCACAGGTATCAACCATCTTAAACGAAGCAACGATTCCATTTTCATGGCGCATATCGTGAATCTCACGCTCTGTCATGCCGGTATAGTTAGCAATAACAACATCCGGGAATTCCATTCGTTTTGCTTCTGCCAAAATTTCCGGTGTCAATGTTTCGTTTTTCAAAGTCTGTTCCATCTCTACCAGATGGGCAATTTTATCAATGAACCACAAATCGATTTTTGTAATGTCATGAATTTCTTCATAGGTAGCACCCTTGCGAATCAGCTCGGCAATAATAAAGATACGGCGGTCATCAACAATGTGGATACGCTCTAGCAGTTCTTCTTTGGAGCGGTCACTGTAACGCCCGATATCCAGACTGTCAATGTGCTGCTCCAGTGAACGGAGTGCTTTCATCAACGCACCTTCAAAGTTATCACAGATACTCATAACCTCTCCGGTTGCTTTCATCTGTGTCGTCAAAGTACGTTTTGCCTTGATAAATTTATCAAATGGCAGTCTCGGAATTTTTACAACACAGTAATCCAGTGCCGGCTCAAAACTTGCAAAGGTTTTCTTCGTAATAGCATTTGGAATTTCATCCAGTGTATATCCTAACGCAATCTTTGCTGCTACTTTTGCAATCGGATATCCGGTCGCCTTAGAAGCAAGTGCGGAAGAACGGCTGACACGAGGGTTTACCTCGATAACACAGTATTCAAAACTGTCCGGATGAAGTGCAAACTGCACATTACATCCACCGGTAATACCAAGTTCTGTAATAATATTTAATGCTGAAGTACGAAGCATCTGATACTCTTTGTCACCTAATGTCTGAGACGGTGCTACTACAATACTGTCACCGGTATGCACACCAACCGGGTCAATATTTTCCATGTTACAAACCGTAATACAGTTTCCTGCCGCATCACGCATTACCTCATACTCAATCTCTTTCCATCCGGCGATGCAGCGCTCAATCAAACACTGTCCGACACGGCTCAGACGAAGACCATTGGAGCAGATATCGTGCAGTTCTTCTTCGTTATGTGCGATACCGCCGCCGCTTCCACCAAGGGTATATGCCGGGCGGATAACAACCGGATAACCGATTTCGTTGGCAAACAAAATCGCATCATCCACATGTTCCACGACAATACTTGCAGCAATCGGCTCGTGGATTTTTTCCATTGTCTCTTTAAATTCCAAACGGTCTTCTGCACGCTTAATTGTCTGAGCAGTCGTACCAATCAGACGAACATTTTCCTGCTTTAAAAAGCCGGATTCCTCTAATTCCATCGCAATATTTAACGCAGCCTGTCCACCCAGTGTCGGGAGCACGCTGTCCGGTCTTTCCTTGCGAATCAGTTTCTGAACCACATCAACGGTCAATGGCTCAATGTAAACACGGTCAGCAATATCTTTATCGGTCATAATGGTAGCAGGATTGGAATTAATAAGTACTACTTCCATTCCTTCTTCTTTCAGAGAACGACAAGCCTGCGTACCGGCATAATCAAATTCGGCAGCCTGTCCAATAACGATTGGGCCTGAACCGATTACTAAAACTTTTTTGATTTCATCCATTTTTGGCATTGTATGTATCCTCCTTACTCTTCCATCATCTTGATAAATTCATCAAACAAAACTTCCGAATCCTTCGGTCCGGCACAAGCTTCCGGATGAAACTGAACCGTGAAGATATTTTTCTGTAAATAACGAAGTCCTTCAACTGTGCCATCGTTGACATTTACAAAGGCAACCTCGGCAATCTCTTTTGGCACCGAAGATTCCTTTACCATGTAGCCATGGTTCTGGGAAGAAATGTATACACGTCCGGTTTTTAAGTCCTTGACCGGATGATTTGCTCCGCGGTGGCCATACTTCATTTTCTCCGTGTCACAGCCACAGGCAAGTGCCATTAACTGGTGTCCCAAGCAAATTGCAAAAATCGGAATATCCGATGCATACAGTTTTTTCAACTCTTCAATGACTTCTGTGCATTCTTTCGGATCCCCCGGTCCATTCGTCAGCATAATGCCGTCCGGATGGGAAGCAAGAATCGTTTCTGCTTTCGTTTTTGCCGGGTAAATTGTAACTTCACAGCCACGTTTCAACAAACATCTGGCAATGTTAAATTTCGTTCCAACGTCAAGAATAGCAACCTTCTTTGTAATAGAAATGTTGCTATCGGTATCTAAATCGCCCGGTTTATAGGAAACAATTTCCTTTGTAGTTACTTTGTCAACTACACCGCGAACGGAATATTTTTTAATTTTTTCAAGAACGGCAGATAAATCCTCAGGTTTTTCTGTGGTAATCATGCCATTCATTGTTCCTTTTTCTCTGAGTCGTTTGGTGAGGGCTCTTGTATCAATTCCTTCAATTCCCGGAATGTCCTGCTCTACAAGAAACTGCTGAATACTTTCTTCTTTTCTGAAGTTGCTTCCAAGTCTTGCCAGTTCTCTTACAATAAAAGCATCGGTATTTGACTTTTTCGCCTCTTTGTCTTGATTACAAATACCATAATTACCAATTAACGGATAGGTCATTACTACTGCCTGTCCGGCATAACTTGGGTCCGTGAGCACTTCAAGATATCCTGTCATTGACGTATTAAAAACAATTTCGCTAATGACTTCTTTTTTACTGCCTATGCTTTTTCCGGTAAACACAGTTCCGTCTTCCAGTATCAGATATGCGTTCATGTTATCCTCCTTTAATCGAATGCCAGAATCATCTCCGCAGTTTCCACAAGATTGTTTCCGCTGTCCATACTAAGTTTCTGGATATATTTATGGGCTTCTTCTTCAGACAAATGGTTTCGCTCCATCAGAAGAGCCTTGGCATCATCAATTGATTTTTGTTCTTTTTCGGATCGTTTCCTTGGCTGGTATCTTCTCTTCCTTTTCTCCGCTGCGTAAAGTTCCATTGCCATTGTTTCAATGGTACTTACTAATTCATGCGAATGAATCGGCATAGACAAACACATAATGCTGCCAATTGAGCATTCCTGCAATTTGGCAGGCGATGCTACCAAAAGCATCTGAAATTCCCGCGGCAGATAGCCATACAATTCACTGTAATGCATGTCTGTTAAACGATATCCGCACAACACAATACCGCCGTCACATTCATTGGCGGCTGCAATCACTTGCGATGCACTATTAAATGCTAGTATATCATCATATCCGCTCCGATTCAAAACATTTTTTATTTTTTTCGCATCATCCAGCTTAGGAAACGCTACTATAATGCGCAGAATCGTTCACACCTCCCCGTAGAAAAGTATCAAAATAAGCGGTATCCGGACTAAATTCGGTCCAGATACTTCTCAACTTCCCATGCGGTTACTTGTTCGCAAAATTCATCCCATTCCTGTTTTTTCTTCTGGATGATTATGCGTGACAACTCTTCTCCATATACTTTATGGAAAAATTCGTCTTTTTCAAATGCCTGTACCGCTTCAATCAAAGTTCTTGGCAGAATATCAAATTCCTGTGCCTCCTCTAAATCATCAATACAGGTTGGTGGCTCGATTTTATTGCGGATGCCATCTAATCCGGCAGCTAAACATCCTGCTAAAACCAAATATGGATTACAGGAGCCATCCGGACTTCTCAATGCTACACGCGGTCCCATCTCACCGGTACTTGTCATACGCATAAGCGGAGTACGGTTTTTACGTGACCATGTAATATTAACCGGTGCATTGTATCCCGGCACCAAACGTTTATAAGAATTGATAATCGGATTGTTAATTAAAGTAAGCCCTTTAATATGGCGCATAATTCCACCCATGAAATAGTATGCTGTTTTGCTCAGACCATACTCTTCATCCGGGTCACTAAAAATGTTCTCACCATCTTTGCTCAAGAACATGTTAAAGAACATCGCAGAACCTTTTTTCCCATAATTTGGCTTTGGCATAAACGTAGCATGAAGTCCATGTCTCTTTGCTACGGTACGAACGGTAAGTTTAAATGTCATAATATTATCGGCTGTCTGAATTCCATCATCAAATTTAAAATCGATATGATGCTGGCATACTTCATTGGAGTGATACGAAGATTCCATCTCAAATCCCATCTCGGACAGTGAAAGCACGATATCACGTCTTGCATTTTCTCCGGCATCCACCGGTCCGATGTCAAAAAATCCACCTTTTTCACTGGTATTTGTCGTTGGCTGTCCATCTTCCGACATATCAAAGAGGAAAAATTCCGATTCCGGTCCGACATTTAACGTATAGCCGTCTTTTGCCGCTTCTTCGATTACTTGTTTTAAAATATAACGGGAATCTCCCATGAAAGGAGTTCCATCCGTATGACGCACATCACAAATAAAACGTGCTACACGGCCTCTCTGCGGTCTCCAAGGGAAGATTGTAAAAGTATCCAAATCCGGCACTAAAACAAGTTCATCCACATGCATCGTATCAAACCCATTAATCGCAGCGGCATCAAACGTACATCGGTTATTCAAAATAGAGTCCAACTGTTTGGCTGTTACTGCCATGTTTTTCAAAATTCCAAAAATATCCACAAATTGCAGACGGATAAATTCTACATCCTCCTCTTCTACAATACGAATGATATCTTCCTTTGTGTAATGCGACATAGTTTATTCTCCTTTCCATATGAAATCCGGCAGCAGTCCTCTGCCACCGGATAATTGTACCCTTTAATTGAGGTTGGTATAACCCATCAAATCTTTATCAACTTCACGGGCTGCCTCTCTTCCCTCGCGGATTGCCCAGACAACCAAGGACTGTCCACGGTGCATATCGCCCGCTGTAAAGATTCCTTTCTGGCTGGTGCTGTATTCGCCCTGCTTCGTCTGCACATTTGTGCGGTCCGTACATTTTACGGCAAATTCTTTTGTAACATACTCCTCGGAGCCTAAAAATCCTGCCGCAATAAAGACGAGGTCAACATCTAAAATTTGTTCACTTCCCGGGATTTCGCTCATCTGCATGCGTCCGGTCTTTTCATCTTTCTGCCAGTTAAGCTTCACGATTTTGACCTGTTTCAAATCACCTTTATTATCCTTGATAAATTCTTTTACCGTGGTCTCATAGATTCGCGGGTCACTGCCAAAGACAGCGATTGCTTCCTGCTGACCGTAATCGGTCTTAAGAATTTTCGGCCACTCCGGCCAAGGATTGCTTGCCAAACGGCAAACCGGCGGTTTTGGCATCATTTCCAGCTGAACGACACTTTTAGCCCCCTGACGAATTGAGGAACCAACGCAGTCATTTCCGGTATCACCACCTCCGATAACGAGTACATTTTTATCTTTGGCATTGATATAATCCGTATACTGCGGATTGCGTAAATGCTTGGTTACTCGTTTCAAATAATCAACGGCAAAATAAATACCTTTGGCATCTCTGCCGGGAGCATTGATGTTACGAGGGTTTGAAGCGCCACAAGTCAAAATGACGCGGTCAAATTCTTTTTTCAACTCATCGGCTTTTACATCCACACCGACATTCACACCGGTACGGAAAACAACCCCTTCTGCTTTCATTACTTCTATTTTACGTTCTATTACCGATTTGTCAAGTTTCATATTCGGGATTCCATACATCAAAAGTCCGCCCGGATAATCCTCGCGTTCAAATACGGTCACGCTGTGTCCACGTTTATTCAACTGGTCAGCAGCCGCAAGTCCGGATGGACCGGAACCTACAATCGCTACTTTTTTGCCTGTACGGACTTTTGGAGGTTTTGGTCCCATCAATCCGTGTTCATAACCATATTCGATAATGGCATTTTCATTTTCCTTAATCGTTACCGGTGAATCATTCAATCCACAGGTACATGCAGCCTCACAAGGAGATGGACAGACACGGGAAGTAAATTCCGGAAAATTATTTGTCTTAAGCAGTCTGCCAAGTGCCTGTTCGTATCCGTTACGATAAACCATATCATTCCACTCAGGAATTAAGTTGTTTAACGGACAGCCGCTTGCCATACCACCAATCATCATGCCTGACTGACAGAACGGAACACCGCAGTCCATACATCTGGAAGCCTGCACACTGCGCTCCTCTTCACTCATCGGTACATGAAATTCATTGAAGTTTTTAATGCGTTCAAGTGGCTTTATCTCAAGGTTGTTCTCTCGTTTATATTCCATAAATCCGGTTGGTTTACCCATTGTAATCATCCTTTCTTTCTTCGTTTTCAAAAAATCTTAGCGTGCTTTTTTCAACTGGTAAAATGCTTCAATCTGTGCCTGCTCATTGCTCAGTCCCTTTTCTTCCATCTGGGCAATTGCCTGTAACATTGCCTGATAATCATGAGGAATGATTTTCTTGAATTTTGGCAGGTACTCACTAAAGTTTGCTAAAATTTCTTTACCACGTTCCGAATCGGTTGCTTCTACATGCTCACGAATCATATCTTTCAACTGCATAACGTCGTATTTATCCGTTACTGCATTGGATGATACCAGCTCTTTATTCAGTTTGAGATACAAGTCACTATTTTCATCCAGTACATAAGCGATACCACCGCT
>OGQG01001910.1_pt1 | contig 13860 bp, 6 predicted proteins | sample 1553201 | NCBI WGS metagenome assembly OGQG01 (sample SAMEA2579925, study PRJEB22360) | human gut metagenome | biome: human gut; feature: human-associated habitat; material: faeces | place: Denmark | collected 2008/2010
CCGCCATATCGAGTGTGGAAAGACCGTCCGGTGTGGGATAACCGTCGATGACGATCAGCGGAGAACTGTCGGCACTGATAGAACCCATACCACGCACACGGATTTGCGGGGCGGCTCCCGCTTCGGAAGTAGAGTTCTGTATATTGACACCGGCAATTTTACCTTGTAATAACTGGTCTACCTGGGTCACGGGAATATCTGTCAGGTTGTTGATATCCATCTTGGACACAGATCCCGTCAGGTGAGACTTTTTCTGCACACCATAACCTACGACTACCACTTCATCTAGTGTCTTTGTATCTTCCAGCAGGTGAATATCCAATTTGTTTTTACCGTTGATGGCAACTTCCTGTGGGGTGTATCCGATGTATGAAACCACCAGGATAGACTTGGAAGAGGGGACACTCAACGTAAACTGACCGTCCATGTTGGTGATTGTACCTGCGGTACCACCTTTTACTTTCACATTCGCTCCGGGGATTCCACCCTGACTGTCGGTCACTGTTCCGGTGACGGTAAACGACTGTGCATAAGTGACGGTAACGCACGGAACACAGAATAACAGCATCCATGCCATTACCAAAGAGTAATGAATAAATTTGTTCCTCATCTGATTAGTATTTTAAGTGTTTCTTATTCTAAACTATAGATTAAATGAATTCTTTTGTTAGCGGGTGTCTCTCGGAATTGAGCGCCGATGGCTTCATATCCGGCTTTCGGATCAAAGAACGATGCACGGCGAAGAATCCAGCAGGCTTCTTCCTGTTTCTTGTCCCATTCCTTGATTTGTTGGTAAGGCCATTCGCTCTGTGGTTTGCCGATATATGGAATCAGAAATTTCAGTGCTGCCGTGATGGAACGTCCGTCCTGGCTGGTAGCGTTGTAAATATCTTGTCCCAGCGTGGAGGCGATTGAACACATATCGAGCATGTGTCCCAGATTGAAGATCGTATATCCCAGGGCAGTAGTGCGTGCAAGTTCCAACGGTTGTTTGCCGTCTGGTTCTATCTGTGCGAACAAACGCTTTTCGGGAAACTCCTGAATGGTTTTCATGGCAAGGTCTTGATTGCCTGTATATAGAGCATAAGCTGTCAGTTGCACGTCATAAGCCAGACCGTGATTGTTCTTTGCTCTCTGTTCTTCGGCAGCTACGGGACTGGTCTGCATCCATTCCACTAGTTGCGTGAACCATTCTTTCATCCCTTTCTTTACTTTGGGAGTAAATGCTTTCGAGTTCTCCATTAATGTCATGGCGTCAATCATTTCCGTGAACGAGTAAATATCGATCATACCTGCACCACGTCCCATGCCTTTATTCTTTCCGGGAATGGTTTGTCCGTAAGTGAGGTGCGGATTCATCTTCGTCTTGGCGTCCAGAAACCAGACATTCAGGAAGTCTACGGCTTTTTGCGCATATTTCTCATCACCGGAGAAGTAATAGGCAAGTCCCAGTGTGGTGACTGCTTTCGACATATCTCCCAGTTTGTTGCGGTCGAGCTTATCCAATTCCGGATTTCTTTGTCCGTCTTTACGGATATAGGGCAAACCGTCCGGTTTGGATGGATCCGGCCACCAGTAAGGGCCCATGCTCATATAATCGTGTTTGTCTCCGCTATCTGCTGTCATTGTTTTGTCCATTACGGACGGCGGAGTCATCTTCAAAGCCTTGTCGGCATCTCTTAAAAGAGTTTTGACGGCAGGGGCATATAGAGGTGAATCGGCTTTTTCTTTTACTTTGGCTAATTTTTCCGCAGCATAGATGCGGGTGTTGGCTACCTGTGCGTTCAGTGTGAAAGCATAGGCGAACAATAATGTGCATACTAATAAGTTTTTCATATTCTATTGATTTTATAGTTTATTGAATCCATAATAACGGGTGACGGATGGGAAGATTACGTACCACCTCTTCGTTGGTGGGGAAATGTTCCAGTTGCATCCATGTGTTGAAAAATTCTTTATTGAAATGATGTAATGTGCCGAATAACAGGAACGGTTGCGCCACCGGCCATTCTTCCCAAAACATAATGTCGGGTTGTCTCTTCCAGCTACTTTTGTCTTTTACGTATGGATAAAGCTAGGCGATACCCTTATCGATGTTTTTGCCGTCCGGTGTAGTGTAATTCCATATATCTTCTTCTCCAGTAGTGAGCAGTTGGCAGATAGTGGCCATTGCGTCAAGGTTGAAAAGAGAATAACCGTAGGGCTTGGTGCGTTCCAGTTCTAAAGGGAAACTGCCGTCTGCAGCCATTTGATTGGGTAAAAGTACTGTTTTATAACGTTCCGTGCAAAAACGAATCATTTCCCGGTTGTCCGTGAACAAGGCAAAGGCAGCGGCTTGCATGACCCAGCAGGTGCCATGATTGTTTTTCGCTTCCATTTCTTTGATTCCGTAACGGTGCGTGGACATCCAGGTTAGATAATCGGAGAACCATTGTTTGATAGTCCCCAGTTCTTCCTTGTCAATCATCCTTTTCGCTTCCATAAGGCGGAGCGACTGCACCACTTCGATCAGGTGAATCGTATCGATGATTCCTATCCCTCGTCCTGTTACTACTCCCTTGATGGCCTGTGCATACAGCAGATTGGGATTCATCTGTGTGTCCGGGTTGACAAACCATGCCCGGATATGTTGCATGGCTGCATCGGAATATACTTGTTTACCCGTAAGTATCCAGGCGGAAGTAAGGTCGCCTACCAGTTGGCTCATGCGAATCATGGCCTGCCGATGTGCTGTGAAATTCTCCGGATTGGTTTCTCCGTCCCGGCGGATATAAGGACCGTCGGGAGCTTCCGGATTCGGCCACCAGTAATCACCCTCCGAATAGAAGTCATGAATACCTCCGGCACTTCTTGTCGCACGGGTAGCGGTCACAGTGACCGGTTCCTCATGAAGTGCGGCATCTGCCCGTTGTATCGTTTCTTTTTCTAAAAGGTGACGAATCTGTTCGGCTGTGTCTTCTCCGGCAACTGCCGTAGCAGTGCCAAAGAATATAATGAAACCTATTGAAATTATTGTCTTTCTCATGGTGCTTTTCTCCTTTCTTATTCAGCTTTCACTTCTATTCGGCTTTCACTTCGATGAAAGCAGTTTGAATGCCCGGTGATTTTACAGCTACCTGGCATGTGCCGTTCAAGTCAATGCGAATTGCAGCTCTGCCATTATAAGCCTGTACTCTCCGGGAGCCGGTGGATGTTCCTAAGTTCTGAATCAGTTTTCCGTCTCCCGCAGCTTCAAATGAGATTACATTTGCCGCGTCCAGGCAGGGGATCCCTTTGTTGTCTGTCAGCTGGGCTTCCACCCATACGATAGAACCTTTATCGGGGTATGTCTTCAACTTCAGCTGTTTCGGATTGCTCCATTCTTCTGTCTGGTAGTTGAAACTTATTTCATCCGTAATGGCTGCTTTCATGTTACCTTTACCGAGTCCTTTCACTGCAACCGCTTTTATGTTATTTTCTCCTGCTTTCAGTATGCAGTTCCAGTGAAGTCCCGCTGCCGGAAAATCCTGGCTGTTGCGTTGCTTGACTCCCTGACTGACGCCGTTCACGAACAGCTCTACTGCTGCACAGTTGGAATATACCAGAATCTCTTTTTCTTCGTTCACTTTGCCCCATCGGGTCCGCCAGTTATGACCGTAAATATGAATCATAGGCTGTTTAGTCCAGTAAGACTGGAAGACGTAGTAGGCTTCTTTTTTAGTAAGATCCCGTTCTACCACTCCTTTCTGATTGACGTATGGCACCGGATTATCGGGGCGGAGAGGGGTGGAGAAATCTTTGAATACCCAAAAGGCGGTTCCTGTCAGCCAAGGCATTGTTTCTTGCTCTTTCAGGTGCCAGTCGAATAGTTTTACGATATACGTTTCCGACCAGTCTCCATCTCTGGAAGCACGGGGATCTCCGCCTTGCAGGGCGAAGTCGCCTGCCCGTTCGTCGGCACTGTTTCCACCCATAATTGCTTGTAGCGGGTTGAAAGGATATTCGGAATGACGTCCGGCATGTGAGTCACCTCCCCATTCTACATGCAGGAAATGTTTCACCCGTTTCATCTCTTTCTCCGAAATACTCTTGTAGTCTGTAAATTGTCCGCGATACCAGCCTGCCCAAATGGAGGGAGAATAGACATCTACAATATCATTGCAGAAATCACATCTGCGGATGGAAGTCATACGTGACGGATCGAGTTGGTGTGACAAGTCATTCAACTCTTTCATGAAAGCGCGGATGGCCGATTGCTCGAATGTTGAAAAATCATTGGGCCAGTCATTTTCATTTCCCAATCCCCAAAGGATGACGGAGGGATGATTGCGATGCTGGGTAATCATGTTGGTCAGCATCCGGCGCGCTTGTGCCTGATATTTCTCTCCTCCCAGTCCACCTCTGCACCAGGGTATTTCTTCCCATACCAAAATGCCTAACTGATCGCATAAACGGAGGATGATGTCCGATTGTTGGTAATGTCCCAAACGGATAAAGTTGACTCCCATCTCTTTAATCAGTTTCATTTCCGCTTCCATTTGTTCTTCTGTCATAGCGGCGCCTACTCCGGCATGGTCTTCATGCCGATGGGTTCCTCTTAACAGCAGACGTTCTCCATTCAACTGGAAAGGTCCGTTTTCAATGAATTCAAAGTGACGGAATCCGATGGATTCTGTAATAGTCTGTTTACTTTGAGGAGTAGTCAATGTCAGTTCGCAGGTATAGAGTTGAGGCTGGTCGGGACTCCACAGAATCGGATTCTTAATCGTTGTCTCGAACAGGGGATTTGTTCCCAACGGAAGAACCGTCGTTGTCTGTTCCCATACCTTTTCTCCATTAGGCGCCTTTAATAAAAGGTGAATGCTTGCCTGGCGAATATCATTCGGGTTATGGAATGTTCCTTGTATCTTTAGAGAAGCGTTTTTCATATCTTTCTCTACAGGGGTATTTATCTGTATATTGCTGAAAGACACTTCGGGCTGGTAAATCAGATTCACGTAGCGATAAAGGCCGCCGTATAAGTTGAAATCTGACAGGTCGGACGGAATCATCTCCGTATCTCTGGTATTATCGCAACGAACGGACAATGGAATTCTGCCATTGAAGCGTTTAGCGCAATCCGGGTTGGCAAGGGCTTGTTGAACGGCTTCGGTGATATCGACACTCCAACCGTCGTAGCCTCCTGTGTGACTGGCTACTTTATACGTATAGACATACACTTCCGTTTTTTGTCCTGCTCCCTCAAACTCCAGTATGACGCGTCCATTGAGATATGGATTCTTGATAGAAAGCTGCGTGCGATACCATCCTGCGCCCTGATAATAATTGATATCCGGGTCTACTGCATCTTCTGCATTGAAACAGTGGGGTAGGGTAACCTGTTGCCAGATAGGCACTGCTTCGGAAGAACCGGGAGCGGCGGGACGTACTGCTTCCCAAATGCTTCCAAGGTCACCTTTCAGGTATTCCCATGAGTCTGTCAGCCGGATTCTTTGTTGAGTCGGAATCGTGGCATTCAACGGGAGTATCAGCAGAATGAACAGGATGAATATAGAAGATAATCTTTTCATAATTAGTAATGTACTAATAAGGATAAATAGTAAAGTGATGTTATCGTGAGAGTTGCCGGAAGATTTAGAAAAGACTTTCTTCCTTTTCTAATTTTGCTTTGCGGAGCAAGGCTTCCAGGAAATAATAGTCGGCGTATGAAAGCGGGACATCTATTTCGCTGTCGTGTGGTTTGGAACCTGTGCTGTGCAGCAACAAGAATCCTTTATCTCCGTTTAGTTGCGCACGATAGCTATGCGTCAGATTCTGGAGAATCTTATCGGCTTCCTGCTTGTATTGTTCTTTCTTTTCTGGAACGTATGTGCTTAGTTCATAAAGGGCGGATGCCATACAGGATGCAGCGGATGCATCACGGGGTTCGTTTGGTATTCCGGGTGCGTTAAAGTCCCAATAAGGAATCAGGTCTGCCGGCAGGGTCGGATTGTTGAAGATGTATTTCTCCACTTTCTCCGCCTGTTGCAGGAATTCGGGTCTGCCGGTTTCACGATAGCACATGGTGTATCCGTATAAGGCCCATGCTTGTCCGCGTGCCCATGCTGATTCGTCGGAATATCCTTGATGCGTCATTTTGCTGCGTACCGTTCCGTTAATGGTATCGTATTCTACTACATGATAACAGCTGTTGTCTTCACGGAAGTGATTCTTCATGGTAGTGAGTGCATGGTTGACTGCTATATTATAATAGGTGGAGTCGTTCGTTTCGCGGAATGCCCAGAACAGAAGTTCAAGATTCAGCATATTATCGATGATAACGGGGAATTGCCATTTGTCTGCATGGTGGTCCCAGGAACGGATACAGCCGATTACCGGTTTGTAACGGGTAATCAGGGTGCGTGCGGATTGCAACAGAATATCTTTATAAGTGGAATCTCCGGTCAGACGATAACCGTTTCCATAGCTGCAATACATCTTGAAGCCCATGTCGTGTGTCTTTCCGTTATTTTTTTCGCGTTCCAGAATTTCTGTATGTTTCTGCGCCTGCTCTTTCCAATATGGATTGTGCGTGTACTCATATAGATACCAAAGCTCACCGGGGAAGAATCCACTGGTCCAGTCTTTAGAAACAACCAGTTCCAGTGAACCGTCCGGTTTGATACTGCGGGGATTGGTTAATTCCCCCCAGCCCTTACTTTCTCTCTTTTCTCTACTCTCTTGTGATTCATTGGCACGTGCCTCGTCTATTTGAGTCAGTGCGTATTTTAATTGCTGTTCGGCAAATGCGAAGTTAGAAGCAACGATATCTTGCTCTTTAGAGTGATTACAACTGGTAAGTGTGATAATTCCAAGTCCGAAGACTAACAAGTAGTTTTTAATCTTTGTTTCCATATGATTATATTAAGTAGAACAACATTGCAAATGTATGGAAACAGAGTAGAATCGGTTTGTCTAATGATGCCAGATGTTTGCATTTTCATCCCAAACAAATAAAAAAATCCGCACTGTAAGCCTTGTTGGGACATTTTTTATTGTTTGGGACGATTTTGTAAATCGGCTATTCCCGGATGGTATCAATATCTGTATGGCCTGAATATGACTTTTGATATTCCGATGGAGAAACACCGTAAGCTGATTTGAAACATTTCGTGAAGTAGGCGAGAGTACTGAATCCCGTGGCCGTTGCAATTTCGGTAATGTTCATTTCTGTTTGCTTCAGCATTTGTGTAGCTATCTCCAAACGTTTATGACGGATAAGGTCATTCAACGGCAGGTCGGTGATAGCTTTCAGTTTCCGGTAAAGATTGCTCCGGCTGAATCCCATCTCTTCACAGATTTTGTCTACTTTCAAATCGGGGTCGGTGAGATACTTTTCAATGATTTTAAATAGTTTCTGCATGAATTTCTCATCGGCGGAGGTCGTTTCCACTTCAATTCCCATGGATTGCAGGGAGAAGTTTTTGCTATATACGGATTTTAGCTTTTCCCGCTGTGCCAGAAGATTGTAGATACGTACCAGCAGAACATCAATATTAAATGGTTTAACCACATAATCGTCTGCTCCCGACAAGAATCCCTCTTTGACGTGCATCACCATCGTGCGGGCAGTGAGTAGAATAACGGGAATGTGTCCCGTCTGCAGATTGTTCTTGATAAGTGCGCAAAGTTCCAGTCCGTCGATACCGGGCATCATAATGTCCGTCACTACCAGGTCGGGAAATTCTTTCAGGACAATTTCAAAAGCATCCGAACCGTTGTCGGCTTCCAATACGTTGTAATATTGTTCCAGGTGTCCTTTTACGTAACTTCGTATCTCTTCATTGTCTTCTACTAATAGAACCGTTTTGCCGGGTAGGGATGGAGTGGTTCCGGAAATGGTGTTTTCGGAATCAATGGTTCCGGACATACCCTTTTCTACTTGTTCATTGTTTTTTCCCGAGAGAACGGCAGTATTCGCCACCTCTTCTTCTGTCATGGTGTGGTTCGGTAATAGGATAGTGAATACGCTTCCCTTGGGAGTATTGGCTGTGACTCCAATTTCTCCGTGATGCAGATGAACGACAGATTGAGTCAGGCTTAATCCGATACCTGTGCCATTCATATTCTCGCTACCTGTCGTGTGACCGACCTGGTAGAAAGGAGTGAAGATTTGGGTACGTTCATCTTCTGGAATTCCTTTTCCCGTATCTGCTACCTGAATCACTAAATAACTTCCCTGATGGGTGGTGATAAGCGGAGAATGTTCCGATAGCCAGTCGCTATGTTCCTGGCGGAGAGTGTCTATATCTGTAATCAGCAGTAAACGCAGCGTGATTGTATCTCCCGGTACTGTGAATTTAAAAGCATTCGACAATAAATTGAAAACGGCTTTTTCGAGTAAGCCCTGATCGAAGCAGGCTGTCACCTCGCCTTGAGGAGCCTGATATTCGAAACGAATCTGTTTGCTTTCGGCAATCTGCCTGAATGTGTAGAATATTTCGAGCAGGAAAGCATTCAGGTCGCTTTGAGACAGTTGGAGGGTGAGATTACCACTCTGGTTCTTCTGTAAATCCATCAATTGATTGACGAGAAGTAATAATCGGCGGGCATTTTTCAGAATCATGTCCAGTTGTGTTCTGATAAACTGGGGAACTTCTGCCCGTTTCATCAACTCTTCCAGCGGGCTGATAATAAGTGTCAGCGGAGTACGTAGCTCATGCGAGAAGTTGGTGAACAGGTGTAGCTTTGTCTGATGGAATTCTTCCATGCGTTGTTTCTCCATTTGCTTCATGCGCAGGTCTAGTTCCAGTTTATGCTTACTGTACATATAATAGCCGATAGTAAACATGATTCCCAATGCGGATAGGACATAAAGGATATAGGCCAGCGGCGTTCCCCACCACGGAGAACGAATGATGATTTCCATTTTCTTTCCGGTTTCATTCCATACGCCGTCATTGTTGGATGCTATGACCTGGAATGTATATTTTCCTGGAGCGATGTTGGTATAGAATGCTTCTTTACGACTACCTACGTAATTCCAGTCTTCGTCGTGACCGGAGAGTTTATAGGCATATTGGTTCTGTTCGTGCAGAATATAGTTCAAGGCACTGTACGCAATGGAAAAATTATTCTGATTGTAGGCAAGAACCAATGTTTGCGTATCGTCCGGGGCACTATCCAGCAAATGAGTATCATCATTCGGTGTGATTACCTTATTGTTTACGGTCAGTTGGGTAAGTACTACCGGTGGCATGGTATTATTCTTTAGAAGAGAGCCGGGAGTAAAAGAAAGGAAACCATTACTTCCACTAAAGTAGACCTCACCGTGGGGCAGACTAATGACTCCCTGCGGTGTAAACTCCAACGTTTCGGAACCGACAAAACAGTCATAACTGCGTATCTGCCCGGTCTTGGTATTAAGTTCGGCTATTTCCTTATCGACACTAATCCATAAGTTGTTGTTGTGCTCCACCATGGCATATACCTCATTATTGGGTAGTCCCTCTTTCTTGCCAATATGTTTGACGACACCTGTTCCTTGTTTATACAGGTATATTCCTCCTCCGAAAGTGCTGAACCAGATTTCTCCGTTCGCTTTGCGCACCATGGAAGTGATGTAGTTATTTTCGAGTTTCTGATTGGGATTTGTCTCTGACATGTTGCAACGGAGCACCGTTCCCTTTTGCATATCATATTCGTAAAGTCCGAACGAGCGGGTTCCTATCAGAAAGGTGTGAGCATTCAGTGCCAGGAAGCTCCGTAGGCTGGTGAAGTTGACGAATTCCTTTTTCTCTTTGCCATACGGGAACTGATTGGTGATTTTTCCGTCCGGAGACAGTTTAACCAGTCCTTTGTCGGCTGTCGTCCCTATCCATAGATTATTCTCTGCATCTTTATAAAAAGTATAGATGGCAAAGTTTTTTTCCCGGCCGAATGAATATACTAATGTGAATTTTTTGGAAGGAATATGGAATTTATAGACTCCTCCGGTACTTGTGCCACACCAGATATAGTCTCCGTCCAGTAAAAGGGATTTGATGATGTTCTTGTTGAACAATCCTTTGGATGTCTGCTCAATCAGGAAGTTGGTATATTCCTTGGTGATAGGATTGAACTGCATCAGTCCTCCTCCCTCTGTTGCAATCCACAATGAAGTGGAATCATACACCATTGTACCAAAGATATTATATAACTTCTGGTTGTTATTTTCTACCGGATGGTAGAAGATGAACCGGTTATTGAGCGGGTTATAGTAGTTCACACCACCGGAATAAGTACCTACCCAGAGCGTTTTCTCCCGGTCGATGTAGATACTGCGGACGGAAAAATGACTTAGACTGTTCTGATTAGCATCGAACCGGTTGTACTTGGATATATCATCGTTTCTTAAATCCAGAATACTAAGTCCGTCGAACGTCCCGATAATCAATTTCTGGTCCTGCTCGGTGATGCAACGGATATAGTCATTTGTCAGTCCGCTGTTTTTCTGATTGTAGATAGATAAGTCTTTGGTCTTCGGGTTCCATTTATTCAGTCCCCTGGTTTCTGTTCCTATCCATACCTGATGTTGGGAGTCTTCGAAAATACAACTGATTGCATCGTCCGACAGGGCAGGCTGTGTGCTTTTATTGAGTTGCTGAATCAACTCCATTTCAGGTGTACAGATAAATAATCCGTGACGATGAGTACCAATATAAAGCCGTTTTTCTGCATCAATATAAAGCTGCATGATTGCTTCATTCTCCGGGACATGGTCGGAATATTTCTTCTTGAATTCCCCGGAACGAGGTTGCCATATACATAACCCTGTTCGGGTACCAACCCATAGATTACCGGACTGGTCAAATTGAAGAACGGCAATGTTGTTTCCTGGCATGTTTGGATAATCGTCCGTCTGATATTTGGTAATCTGATTGGTTTTGAGATTGATATAGTTAAGCCCGTTATTAGTACCTACCCACAATCCCTCGTTTGCATCGTCCGGCAACAGGCAAGTGATATGATTGTCCGACAATGAATGAGGATCATCGTTATCATGCTTATATATAGTAAATTTCTCTCCGTCGTATTTGTTTAATCCATTGCGGGTTGCAAACCAGATATAACCTTTGGAGTCTTGTGCAATGGCAAGGACTGATAGTTGCGACAAGCCATTCTTGAGATTGATATTCGAGAAATTGAATATTCCGCTTTCTGTGGCATAAGCCCGTGGAAAGCAGATAGACAGGAAAATCAAGAAAGCAATAAAAGAAAATGAACGTGTATGGAATAGAAGTTTTAGTGTAATAGAAATAAGGTTATTCTTTATCATAGTATTTCTTATAAATCTTTTGGTATTCCTTTTCCTTTTGGAATTTATCCAGCCATGTATTCAAACTATCGAGTAAGGCGGGGGATTGTTTACTGACTGCCCATGAGTAGAACTGCGTGAAGCTGATAGCTGTATTAATATCTATTTGCGGCAACGAATCTGCTGCTGCCAGTGCAATGCTTTCGTCGCAAACGGCATAGTCGATGTCTCCATGCGCTACCATTGATATCAATTGTTCGGAACCGTATTTATCAATCTCCTTGATGTAGATAGTATCTCCGATCTCATTGCCTAGATTCTGAATACGCAAAATAGAGGGGGAGCCTTTTACGACATGAAGTGTTCGCTGGGCTAAATCCAGTTGGGTGCGGATATAGAGTGAATCATTCTCTCCAATTTCTTTGCGTTGCACCAGCACTTGCTTGTTGAGGAAAATGGGAGAGGTGAGAAGCAGAGAGTCTTTTAACTTGCTGGTGGCTAATATGCCATAAGCAATCACGTCATAACGTCCCTCGCTTAATCCTTCCAACCGCTCTTCGAAACTCATAATAGGTGTTATTTCGGTTTTGAGTCCTTTGTCCCGGGCGAATGCCTGTATCAGTTCGTAATGAAAACCGGAAACGGTGTCACTGTCTACATAAAAACTGATGGAATTATATTCGGTAGCTACACGTATGATACCCTCCTTGGCAATGGCAGCATAATCACGCGGATGTCCCGCAGGTTTTTCTTGCTTACCGCATTGACGGAAAGAGAAGATAAATGCCAATACAATAATCACTGGCACTAAATATCTGAACAGTCTCAGTTTGGGGCGTGTCTCCATAAGCCATAAAGGTTTTGTTAATCATAGAAATTCCATGAAAGTCCGAATTTCAGGACGCGTGGATTGATAGGATAGTGAGGAGACAGAAAATAATCAGGTCTGCTTATTCCTTGGTTCACGTGATACATCATCACATAGAAACGTGTACGTTTCAGATGCAGGTTTGCATAGACATTCACAATCGGATAACCGCCTATCTCAACTTTGCCTTCTTCCGGTTGCAGGTAGAAATTTTGGATAGCCGGCATATAGGCGGGTGCATTGTATTTCGTGAAATATCGCACGTCGGCACCTAATTGCACGCTAAGCACTTTCTTTGCTAATTTAAACTGCATATAAAAGTTATGATACAAAGAAAGATCGGGCAAGGGTAGCACAGTCTGGTCACTGGATTTCTGCCAGGTTACTTCATTATCTAAATGGAAGATTCCGAGCTTGAAGTCCTGGTTGAGGCTTGCCGATAATACTTGAAGGCTTCCGCTTTTCTGTTCGGGCGTTGCCTGTTGGTTGAAATACGTATAGTTCTTGATGTTTTCTACTCCTGCTCTTAGCCGGGTTTTCCAGCGTGCAATACTTAGTTCCCCTTCGATACGTGTACGGAACTCCTTATCCATATCATTATCCCACATGAAATGTTTGGAATGGTAATGACGCATATAGAAAGGTGCAAGCTGGTTGCTGACCTCACCGCGGGCAATAAGGCTGACGGTATCTTTCCATAACGGGAAATTCAGGTCTATATCTCCTTTTACATTGAACTGTCCGATTGCTTTTCCTGCAAGTCCCACTTCACCGATTGCGTGATAGTGAAGAATATTCCCTTCCCGTTTGGATAACTCTCCTCCGACGAATATCTCGTTCTCATTGTATTTGTCGGGTAATGGTCCTCCGTCCTTATTCATCAGCGTATATTTACTGATTTTGTAAGAAGCGAATGCGGTCAATCCGGCTTTTGCATATTTGTTGAAACCTTCCAGTAAAGCGATGCCGATTGTATTCTTGATTCCTACATAAGTAGTACTATCTCTTACGAACGCTTTATTGTCCTTATCAAAATATGTGTTCTGATAATATCCGTCCGCTACTTCGTCATAAGAATTGAAGCCATGGCGTGCCCGTTCTACCTGAATGGTGTGTATAAAGCTCGTCACCGGTACAAACTCCTGTTTGGCGGGAGTCGTGTCGTTTTCAGCCTGCGGAATGTCACGTTTGAATCCTAGATTATAACGTTGAGTCAGGAATACATAAAAGTCATGATTACGGTTGGTTGTTTCGCTCAATACAGTAGGAATGTTGGTTGATTCGTATTCCCTTCGTCCTTCGGCCATTTCCTCCGGAGCGGTGATATATCTGTCATCGGTGATACCTCCGTTTTCATTAGTCTTCAGATAGTTGTTACTGTATATTCCTTGCACCTGATATCTGTCTCCGATATAGCTGCCGAAAACTGCAGCGTTAAAGTATGCAGTATTCTGATTGTTGTAGTATCCCCGTCCGTATAAATAATCAATGTTGAAACCGAAGGCCAACTTCTTGTTTACGTTTACAGAGAAGTAGGATTTGAAACGTTCTTCTCCATTTACCTTATTACCGGCTTTATGATACGTCAGATTGGTATAGGGAACATTACTGTTCGTAAAATTAAATTCTGTGGGACGGACAAAGAAATTGGAAAAAGGTTCCATGAAAATGGTCGGCTCCGGATAACGGCGGTCAAAGAAGATGCGTGACATACGGGGCGACCCCATATTGGCGAGAT
>OGQG01001922.1_pt1 | contig 13746 bp, 8 predicted proteins | sample 1553201 | NCBI WGS metagenome assembly OGQG01 (sample SAMEA2579925, study PRJEB22360) | human gut metagenome | biome: human gut; feature: human-associated habitat; material: faeces | place: Denmark | collected 2008/2010
GCCAGTTCTGTCAGCTCTTCAGCAGGGATCTCTATATTGTATTCATCTTCCAGAGCCATTACCAGTTCAAAAAGATCAAGAGAATCTGCTCCAAGATCATCTTTAAAAGAAGTATCTGCTGTAATTTCGCTTTCTTCGCAGTTTAACTGTTCTGCAATCATTTTTCTCATTTCTTCTAACATTGCTATTTCTCCTTTATCAAGTAACAATTTTGCTCTACTTTGATGTGCAAAGTATATATTCTGAGAACCTATTTGTCAATAGATTTTGCTTATTTTAGAGAAGCCTTTCCGGCTCTTTAAATTTAATCTGTCTGGCCACACTCAATGCCAGTCCCATCTCTGCCATCAGGAACAGGATTGATGTACCTCCATAACTGATAAACGGCAAAGTAACACCTGTATTTGGCATCAGATTTACCACTACGGCAATATTAAAAATAACCTGCAGTGCAATATGAATAAAAATACCGCTCACTATCAATGAGCCAAACAGATCTGATGCATTCTGTGCAATAAAGAACAATCGGTACAAAAGGTAAGCAAACAGAAGAAGTACGATCATTCCGCCAAGAATTCCAAGTTCTTCACATACAATAGAAAAGATCATATCGTTCTGCGCTTCCGGCACACTTCCGAGCTTCTGGATACTGTTTCCAAGTCCTCTTCCCAGAAACCCTCCTGATCCAATCGCATACAATGCCTGTATCGTCTGATAGCCATCTCCTGATGCATAATCCTCCGGATGCAGCCATACAAGGATTCGTCTCAAACGGAAACTTGAACTGGTTTCCATCGTTGCACTTAAGAAGCTGATAGCAACAATAGCAACAACCAGAAGAATACCTGCTGCAATGAGGAATGGTCTTACTTTTGGATGTGCAATAAAGATAAGGCCAATCGTAATACCGAAAATAATGATCGCAGTACTCAGGTTATCTGTAAATACATATGTTATGAATGCAAGCGCACCGCCACTTCCTGCCAGCATCATAAAGCCTTTCAGTGTACCAATCTTTCTTCCCATATTTACGATCATATAAGAAAGACAGACGATCACTGCAATCTTCGCGAGCTCCGACGGCTGAAATGACAATGGTCCCAGATTCAGCCATCGACGCGCTCCATTTGCGCTTCGTCCAAGAGGTGTCTTGACCAGCAGCATCAGCACTGCTGCTACACCATAAATAACCCCTGTAAATCTCGTCAATATATGATAATCTATCTTTGAGATTGCAAGTGCGGCTATGATACATGCCAGACTGATCGCAGCCTGTTTTTTAAAATAATACATGTCATCGCCATGGTTCAGTTCTGCCATGTAAGAGCTGGTACTGTACAGCATAACCAGTCCAAAACAAGTCAAAAGAATGATAACCGCGAGAAGACTGTAATCATAATAATCGGTTTTCTTTTTTATTTTTGGTTTTCTTACAACTGCTTTTTTTCTACTCATAGCATACAGTATAGCAGACTCCTTTCCCGTCCGCAAGAAAAAAACAGGGAAACGGCATACAATCCGTCCCCCTGTTATACTGTGGATCAACGACCATTCCCATTCCTGCAAACAATCGTTTATTTGTCACATTTTTATATTACTTATCACTGTCATTGTCGATAGCTGCGGTCTCGATCACGAACTTCACATTGCCGTCCATGTCATCTTCCTTACCACTGAAGGAACGATATGCATTGTCATCAGAGCAGATTGCATCCAGACGATCCAGGATATCCTGAAGGTCATCATCCACGATATCAGAGAGTTTTTTGATTCCATCATCATTAAACTCTTTTGTTCCGTCAGCAAGTTCCTTTGCTCCATCAGAAAGACTCTTAATTCCACTCTTAACCTGTGCACTTCCGCTGCTGAGTGTAGATGTTCCGCTCATAAGCTGCTGTGTACCGGATGCAAGCTGGCTGGCTCCACTGTTAAGCTTGCTGCTGTTTGCAGAAAGTGTACTTGCTCCACTGGTAAGCTGACTCGTGGCACTTGTTACTTTGGAAGTTCCACTGTTGAGCTGTTTGCTGGCCTTTGTAAGCTTGCTTGCTCCACTGGTCAGTGTCTTTCCAGAACTTTCCAGTGCAGTTGCTCCGCTGGTAAGCTGGCTGTTGCTTCCCATCAGAGTCTTGGCTCCGTTTACAAGTGTCTGAGAAGCTTCTGATGCCTGTGAATAACCATCTGACAGATTCTTTGCACCGTCAGAAAGCTGTTTGGCTGCATCTGTCAGATCTTTCAACTGACTTCCATCTCCAAGCATTTCACTGAGTTCTGTCTGAATCTTTGTGATTCCTGCTTTGACTGCCTCAGCACCCTGTGTCAGGGACATAGTCTCTGCAGTTGTACCTTCGGTACTTGTTCCTTTAGCTGTCAGCTGATCTCCTGCTTCACTGAGCTTAGCCCCGTTATCTATCATTCCCTGCAGACCATTATCAAGTGTATCTGCAAGACTCTGTGCTGTTTTCAGAGCTGAGGTTGTATCCTGTGCCTCCAGTCCGGAAGCACCTGCCTCTATCTGGCTGAGTCCTTCCTGGAGCTGAGCAGCTGCCTCTCCAACAGCTGCAGTCTGTGCACTCTGTGCATTTACGGAATCTGCTGCTGCCTGTACCTGTGCTGCCTGATCAGACAATCCTGATACCTGACCTGCATGAGCCTGAAGACTTGCAACACCTCCCTGTGCAGTTGCCACACCACCGGAGATTGCTCCGATCGCACTCTGTACTGCACTGTTGACTGCTGCTGCAGTCGCCTCATCCATGGAAGATGTATCAATACTACTTAAAATATCAATTGCGGAACTTGCACTGTCCAGACCTGCTGAAATCGTACCTGCATCACCCTGCAGCGCATCTCCTGCTCCGGCTGCAGCACTGACCGCACTCGCTGCCGCAGATAGCTGATCTCCTGCGGAAGCTGCACCAGTCTCTGTAAGAGAGGCTGCTGCTGCTTTTGCTGTTTCAAGGCCATCTGAAATCTGCTCTGCGCTCTGTGCTGTACTGCCACCATTCAAATTATCAATGATTTGCTTTAATCCGGCGGATGCTTCTTTTAACTGCACAGGTGCCTGTGTATATGCTTTTACATTTGCTGCATACTCAGCTGTACTGGATGCATATTTCTCTGCACTGTCTGCAAAATCAGAAACACTTGCAAGTGAAGTATTCAGTTCCGGAAGTTTTGCAGCTACAGCTGTTGCAAGTTTTGAAATACTGTCTGTAACTGTTGTAATTCCTGCTGTTTCTGTTCCGATACCTGTGAGCAGTTCTCCGATCGCAGATATATAATCCTGAATTCCCTGTCCGAGAGAAGAAGCGCCGGATACATATTTCTTCACACCATCTGTCAGTGTATTGCTTCCTTTTACATACTGCTGAACACCGGACGCCAGTGTGCTGACACCACTGTTGTATTCTTTCAGGGATTTTGAAAGAGTACCAACTCCGGCTGCATATTCATTTACACCGGATGCCAGTTTGTCTGCTCCGGCAGTATAAGAGGAAACACCACTCTTAAGAGTAGCTGCTCCGCTGTTCAGACTGCTTACTCCACTTACGAGGGTTCCGATACCGGAATCAAATTCCTGATATTTTTCATCAAGCGTAGATGCTCCATCAGAAAGTTCCTTGCTTCCATCTACCAGTTTGGCTGCTGCATCTGTCAGATCCTTCATAGAATCTTTCAGATCATCAATACCATCAATGTTATCTACATCCAGAGAATCCAGAAGATCGGTCAGTGCAAATGTAAATGTAGAACTCATATTAAAGTCTGTCACATCTGCTTCCATTGTAAAGTTTTCCGGAATATCCAGATCAATGTCTTCATCTATGCTCTTAAGATCAAGATTATCAGCAAGTCCCGGCATACCAACGCCTACTACAATATTTCTCTGTCCGTCTGAAAGAATCTTTCCATTATCTATCGTTACATTTGTAAAATTGTCTGTAGGAAGGATCATCGCTGTTACCATTACAAACGGCGCATACAGATCTGTTGTTTTGTTTCCAACTTTTGTTTTATTCTTCACATTATTTTTGTATGCTACTTCGATCTTCAGATGTCCGCTTTTACCCCCGAGATCATCCGGATTTACCTGAGTACCATTCAGATAATATTTAATTTCCATGGAAACTGGAAGATCCTTGGTTGTAGTTCCCTGATAATAAATATCTTTATCATCTGTGTTCCAGGTCAGCTTATCTCCATTCTGAGAGAAAGTTTCATCACCTTTTACATTCTTGATGTCTTTCAGATCAGATACATCACTTAAGCCTCCTGCAGAAGCTGAATTTTTCAGCCAGTCAGAAACTGTGATCTCCTGTGGAGTTCCGTCTGCCGCTGCATTTACATATACGGTCTCTTCTTTTGAAATATCTGTATTTGCTGCCAGTACCGGGCTAAATCCCATTACCATAGTCATTCCTACTGCTACAGAAGCTGCTACCGCTTTTTTTCTGTTTCGGTTCATATTATACGACTCCTTTTCCAGCCATTGGCTTTTTATATTTAATGGTTGTTGTGTACTTATTATTTTTTGTCAGGTAAAAAACCTTTTGATGTATGAACGATGATCGGATCAAACACCATAAACATTGCAGGTAATACAAGAAGTACAACAACCGTACTGATCACTGCACCACGTGCAAGCAGTGTACAGATCGCACCGATCATATCTACCTTTGAGTACAGGGCTACACCAAATGTTGCCGCAAAGAAACTACATCCACTTACTATAATAGATTTCATTGAGAATTTATGTGCAATGGAAATAGATTCTTTTTTAGTTTTTCCAAGATGACGCTGTTTCTGATAGTTACTTGTCATCAGGATCGCATAGTCAACGGTTGCACCCAGCTGGATGGCACCGATTACGATACTTGCAACAAATGGAAGCGTTACCCCCTGGTAATACGGGATTGCCATATTAACAAAAATTGCAAATTCGATAACAAACAGCAGAATAAATGGTAACGAGATTGATTTGAATACAAACAGGATGATCAGGAATATTGCTGCCATAGAGAGGATATTTACTCTCTGGAGGTCAACATTTGTTGTATCCTGAAGGTCTTTCATCAGAGGTGCTTCACCGATCACCATTGATTCAGGACTGTATTTCTTAACAATCTTCTGAATCGCATCAAGCTGTGCGTTGCATTCATCCGTTGCAGAAGAATACTCTGAGCAGATAAACTGTACTTCATAGTTGTCGGACTGAAGCATTTTTTTAATATTGGAAGGAATCATGGATTCCGGGAATGTAGGTCCGATCAGGGAATTCATTCCAAGTGACCATTTCACCCCGTCAACTTTGTCAATCTGATCCAGCATCTGTGTTTTTTCTTTACTGTCCAGTCCATTTTTCAAAAGTATCATATGAACCGTACTCATATCGAAGTCTTCTTTCAGTTTTTCATTGGATACATTACTGTCCAGTGTAGCCGGAAGTGACTTATCAATATTATAGTAAATCTGAGTATGATTGTTTCCGTAAACAGCCGGATACAGCATTACCAGAAAAACAAGAAGCCATACTTTGTAATGCTTTGTGATAAAACCAGAAGCTTTATCCAGGCTTTTGACCAGTGGTTTGTGTTTTGTTTTCTCAATCACTCCGTCAAATACAAGGATCATTGCCGGCAGTGTGGTAATACAGCAGATAACGCCGATGACAACACCTTTTGCCATAACGATACCCATATCACGTCCAAGTGCAAATGTCATAACACACAGAGCAAGGAATCCGGCAATCGTAGTAACCGAGCTTCCGGCTACAGATTTAAATGTATCTGCAATCGCATGTGCCATCGCACGGTCTTTGCTATCGTATTTTTTCTTATAATTTTCAAAGGAGTTCAGAAGGAAAATGGAATAGTCCATTGTTACACCTAGCTGAAGTACTGCTGTCAGAGATTTTGTTATATAACAAACTTCTCCAAAGAAAATATTAGTTCCAAGATTGTAAACAACTGCAAGGCCTACACTGAGAAGGAACAACACAGGAATTACCAGTGAATCCATTGCAAGAAGCAGAACCAGCAATGATAAGCAGGCTGCGATCACAACATAGATCGGCATCTCTTCAAGTGCCAGGTTCTTGATATCTGTTACAACACCGGACATACCACTGATAAAGCACTGTTCGTTTGCGATCTTACGCATGTCGCTGACTGCTTCCATCGCTGCATCAGATGATGTTGTATTATCAAACAGTGCAATCATCATGGTAGCATCACCATTAAAGAATCCATCCTTAAACTTTTCCGGAATCATGCTTACCGGAATACTTAAATCAGCCACACTGTCATACCACAGAACGTCTTTTACATGCTCCACATTCTGGAATTTTTCTTTTAATGCTGCAACATCTTTCAATTCCATATCTTCCACGACTACCATGGAGAATGCACCCATTCCAAATTCATCCACCATGATATCCTGGCCTTCAACTGTTTCCAGTGATTCCGGCAGATAACTCAGGATATCGTAATTTACTCTCGTCGCTGCCATTCCCAGGAATGACGGGATAAGCAGTAACATACTGATGATTACAATGATCACTTTATGCTTTGCTATCCACTTTCCAAACTTAATCATCATGTCCTCCTTATTGAATATATTTTTCATTAATGACTATCAGTCACTTTTTATTCATTTAGAGTTATATACCCAAACTGACCATTAGTCAATATACGTTTTTGCCAATGTGTCCAAAAATCAACAACTTCTTTTTGTGATATTGACTTTTGGTCATTTCTGTTTATAATAAATGGCGAAAACATCAAATACAGGGAGGTTTTCTTAATGGGTAAATTAGAATCAAATAAAAAGAAAAAAGAAGACGCACTGTATAACACTGCTTTCGAACTGTTTACAACAAAAGGGACCAATAAAACTACTATCTCTGATATTGTTGAGAAAGCCGGAGTTGCTAAGGGAACTTTTTATCTGTATTTCAAAGATAAATATGATATCCGAAACAAACTGGCCTCTTCCAAAACGCAGGATTTATTTTTCGCTGCATATCTGGCTGTTCGTCAGAATCAGATCACAGGTTTTCCTGCTCAGCTCCATTTTATGATTGATCATATCCTAAATGCACTCAAAAATGATTCTCAGCTTCTTATCTTTGTTTCGAAAAACCTCTCCTGGAATGTATTTCAGGCTGCATTGGAACAAAAAATGCCTGACAGAGATGTCAGATTTTATGATAAATATCTCCAACTGATCGAGGAAGGTCATCAGGCTTATGAACATCCTGATCTGCTGCTCTTCTCAGTGATCGAGCTTGCAAGTTCAACCTGCTACAACTGTATTCTGTATCAGCAGCCAGTTCCACTTGAAGAATACATGCCTTATCTGCACAAATCCATTGATGGGATACTTTCCAGTTATCAGAAAGATTCTTCTGATACTTCCGCAGACTAAAACAGAGCTGTACCTTATTGGTCAGCTCTGTCTTATATTTCATATCTATTCTGTTTTTAATTTTCCATCTCTTTTGGCTTTTTCCACAAGTCTCCGATTAGCCGCATTCATTGTACCAAACTTATCCACACAGCAAATGACTTCTGCACAATCATCCATCATTTTCTCTGCTTTTTCCAGATGTTCTTCTGTAACAGCCTCGAATGGTTCTTCGCTGATCACCTCTGCTGCCAGTGCTTTTGCAACATCATAGTCCAGATCATTACTGTGGATCACACCTGCAATAAATGGAATACCCGCTCTCTGCAATTTTCGATATACCGGAATTCCTCTGCCATTTCCACCAATGACAAATACCTGTGGTTTACCTGCCGGAGCGCCCATTTCCAGACATCCAAAAGAAGCATTATAGCTTCCCGTTGTAATTCCATAAAGATGATGGATATATTCGGATGTAAAAATCTCCTCCGGTGTACCGTATTTTTCGATCCGGTCACCATGGACACAAATCACATAATCTGATATTTTCTGAGCCAGATCAAGTTCATGAAGCGACATCAACACAGCTGTGTGATGTTCCAGAACCATCTTCTTTAATATAGAAAGAAGTTCCAGTTTATGACGAATATCCAAAAAGGAAGTCGGCTCATCTAGAACAATCACTTCTGGTTCCTGACAGATTGCTCTGGCCAGCAGAATCCTCTGTCGCTGTCCATCACTGATCTCGGTAAAATCTCTGTCCTTAAAATCCAGTGCATGGACCATTTCCATTGCCTTATGTACCTTTTCCCAGTCACCCTCCGATAAGATTCCCAGCGTACCTGTATACGGATATCGTCCTGTTGCAACAATATCCTCACATGTCATAAGCTCTGGTCTTATTCTCTCCGTCGTTACAACGGCCAGCTTCTGTGCAACTTCCTTACCTGACATCTGACTCATCAGTTTCTGATCCAGATACACAGTTCCTCCTACCAGTTTTAGCTGTCTGGTAAGGCTCTTCAATATTGTTGATTTTCCTGCACCGTTCGGTCCGATCAGAGTAAGGATTTCTCCCCGGTTCAATCGAATTTCAATATCACGGATCAGTGGCTTTCCATCGTATCCTACTGTCATCTGTTCAGAATGAACAAAATATTCTCCCATCAGGCCATCCTCTTTCTTCGAATCATAATGTAGATCACAACCGGTGCTCCAAATACTGCAGTAACAGAACTGATACTGAGTTCTGTCGGTGCAAAAGCAGTTCTTGCGATCAGGTCACAGAAGAGACAGAAGACAGCGCCTCCCAGAAAACATCCCGGAATCACCAGAAGTGGCTTGGATGTTTTCATAAGACTTTTTATAAGATGCGGTACTGCAATTCCTACAAAGGAGATGGGACCGGCAAAAGCGGTCACACAGGCTGACAGAATACTGGAAAGCAGGATCAGGGCAATACGAAATGCTTTGATATTTACTCCCATATTCTGTGCATAGCCTTCGCCAAGCTGATATGCACTGATCGGCTTGGACATTAAAAATGTAAAAAAAAGTGCTGCAAACACTACAACTGCCATCACTGAAACATTATCCCAGCTTGTTCCGGAAAAGCTTCCCAGTGACCAGTTATGAAGATTGACAATATTGGAATCATCTGCAAAAGTGACTACAAAATCCGTTATTGCAGAACAGATATATCCAATCATAATACCACTTACAACAAGCATGGACATCTGCTTTACCTTTCGTGAGATCAAAAGCACAAATCCCATGGATATCAGAGAACCGGTAAACGCAGCCAGGATCATCAGTCCTGAAGTAGCTACCATGGATTTTCCCAGCAGATAGATCATTGTCAGTGCCACGATCAGTTTTGCACCTGATGAAATACCAAGTACAAAAGGACCTGCGATCGGGTTTCCAAAAAATGTCTGCAGAAGAAACCCTGATACTGAAAGTGCTCCTCCGAGAATCACTGCCGCCAGTATTCGTGGCAGTCTTATCTCCCAGACAATATTGTAAGCAGTTTCATCTCCGTTTTTGTGGAACAGTATCTGAAATATATCATTCAGTGAAATAGAAATACTTCCTGAATTGATATTCCAGAATATAAAGACCAGCAGAAGCACTATCAGTATTATAAAAGACAGCCAGTATCTGAAATGCAATTTCTTCCGCATGTTACTTCCTCTCATCATTTTAATTTATGCATGTAAGTCAGTGTATCCAGATTTGGATCATCTGAGGTCAGCATGATATGAATATCTTCGATCATTGTTCCAAGTTCCATTGTCTCCTGAAACAGATTCTGGTTGGTGCACCAGACATTTCCGTCCTTAACTGCCTTAAAATCGGCAAGCAGAGAACTCTTCTCCAGCATCTGGCTGATATCTGTCAGTTCACCATCGATCGTACTATTGTAGATGATATAATCCGCATCCTTAGCTCCGGCATAAAACTCTTCCATCTGCATATTCATTGTGGAAAGAGAGTTATCATCCTCCGCTCCAAGATCACTGAAAATATATTTTCCACCGGCGAGTTCGATCATCTTGGATACATAATCTCCTGACTTACGAACATTGGCAGCCCCTACTGAATTGATATAAAAGAAAGCCACTGTCTTTCCGGTAGATTCACTGTCCTCTATTGCTTTCAGTTTATCAACCTGTTCCTGAAAAAGTTTGTCTGCAAGTTCTTCTTTTCCAAGAAGAACCCCATATAGCTTCAACCACTCAGTACGGCCAAGCGGATGACTTTCGTAACTTGAATGCTCTACCAGAACCGGGATCCCGAACTGCTCAAGCTTTTCTTTTACTTCCGGTTTATGGTAGATCATTGTAGACTCAATCGCCAGATCACAATTTTTAGACAAAATCAGTTCGTAATCCGGTGCACTGTACTTACCAGCAAAAGAAATACTTCCATCTTCCAGTGCTTTCTTAGCCTCGTCGATATACCATCCGTCAGCATTGGTTCCTGAAAGACTGATGCTGTCCAGCCCGTCCAATGCACAGAAAAGATCCATTGCCGATGTTGCCACAAGATAGATATTATCAAGTGGCTGTTTAATAACTGCAATATCACTGTCAAGGCCTTCCGGAGCTTCTTTTCCTTCCGGAACAAGAAGAAACTGCCCATCTCCTGCAATTGTGATAAGTGCATAACCATCTTCATAATAATCTACTGAAAACTGATCTGCATACTGAAGTTCCAGACTGTGATCATATTTTAAGCCAGCCAGGTCCTGTCTGACGGCATTACTTTCTGTCGTCTCTTTTTCATCAGCTGACTGAGCCCATACAGGTACAGTCAGCATCATTGATGCGCTCAATGCTGCACATAAAAAAATGCGTAACGTTTTTCTCATTTTTATTTTTCTGCCTCTTTAATACTTGCGGAATCAAACTGTAAAGTATATTCAATCTCATGAGGAGTACTCATTGCAACGGTGTCCGCTGTGACTTCCATAGGATAATCAAAACCATCTACCGGAATTTCAAACACAGAATTTCCATCCTTGTTGACTGGTTCATATTTGTCATCACCAATCAGCATATAATCATAGTACGGACTGCTCCATTCTACTGATGCAGTTACCTTTCCATCTTTAACTGTAAATTCAGCCGGAGAGGTTACTGTAGCCTTTCCGGATCCACCTTCCAGCTTCACATCTGCAGTATAATCACCATCTTCCAGTTTCAGATCTTCAGCAGTCATCTTTTTTGTATCGGTTTCTTTTGTGTCAGAAGCTTCAGCATCGGCTTCTTTCTGAGGATTTGTTACTTTTACTTTATGATCGTACCATTTGTTCTTCTTTCCGATCAAAGCAACATCAAATTCTTCATCAATGGCAGGAACCGGGATATCAAATCCATAAACTTCTTCTTTATATCCATCACTATATGTTACTTCATCTGTTGTCGGCTCAAGAATCTCAGCTCCGTCTTTCTGGGCATCTTCTGCCTTTCCAACAAAAAGATTTACGATCTTCTTTGAATTCAGGCTCACATGGATCGTCATCTTACCATCTTTGACTGTCAACGTTCCTTTACCGTCATTTGCTTCATTTACATGAAACATTCCACTGTCTGTATCAAACTCTGCACTGTAGGTACCGTCTTCAAGCACCGTATCCTTTGCATCGTCCTTTTTGTCCGCTGTATCAGCTTTTGCATCATCCTTTTTATCATCTGATGATTTTGAATCTGTCACTGTTGCAGAAACTGCCTTTGCTCCTGTCTCTGCCATAACCGGGCTGAAACTGCCAAGTACCATAGCTCCGCTTAATACGCATGCCATCATTGCCACTGAACGTTTCATAATATAAATCCTCCTGATTTTACAGGAACTGCCCGGAAGACAATCAAGCCTTCCGGGCAGTCCCGTTTATTGCATAAATTATTTACACATTACATTATTCTGCTGCAGAATCGTCTGTAACTTCTTCTGCACCATCTGTTGTGTCATCTGCTGCTTCTGCAGTATCATCTGTTGTTTCTTCAGCTGTATCAGCTGTTCCAAGAGAATCAATTGCTGCTTTTGTATGCTCTACGTAGAGATCTTCTACAGCTTCAATTCTTCCAAGACCTGCGATCTGGCAGTCAACGCTGTCAAATGCACCAGATGCATTGAACTGAGATTTCCAGGAATCGTCATCATCACCAGCCATATCGTTGTTTGCATGATCACCAGCAACAACCATCAGCGGACGAAGAACAACTTTCTTGAATCCTGCGTCTTTAACTTTTGCAATAACAGCCTGGCATTCTGTATCTTCTGGCTCACCTTCTACAGTTCCAATGAAAGCGTTTGTAAATCCAAGATTATCCATCTGTGACTGCATCTGATCATATGTTACATTTGCTGTATGGGAAGTACCATGTCCCATGAATACAAATGCGGTTCCATCTTCTGCAGCTGCTTCCATGCTGTCATATCCAGCTTCTTTTACAGCTTCATCTGTGATTGCCTGAGCAACAGCAGCTTTGTCATCGTTGATAACGGTAGCGTCATCGCCAACCTCACCAAGCATTGGTTCAGCGATTGCTACAGATTCAAATTTATCTTTGTAAGCATCAATAGCTTCTACCATCTCATCGTACTCAGCACCATGCATAAGATGTGTAGGCTGAACTACAAGATTCTTAACACCGTTTGCTACTGCACGGTCAAGTGCCTGCTGCATGTTATCAATCTTCTCATCATCTCTTGCCTGTACATGGTTGATAATGATCTGAGCGGTAAATGCTCTTCTTACAGACCAATCCGGGAATGCTTCTGCAAGAGCATCCTCGATTCCTTTGATATCCTCTGCACGGCTGTCGTTAAAGGAAGTACCAAAGCTTACTACAAGAAGCTCATTCTCACCGATCTCGTCCTGATTACGCGGATCATCCTTGGAAGCATCACCTGTGTCACGTCCAAAGTATTCAGGACTTGCTTCTTCACCTGTTACCAGCTCTTTCTGAGCATCTGTAAGTTTGTCCCATGCTTCTTTTGCTGCTTTACAGTCTTCGTCAGTTGTGTCTGTTCTTTCCTGAACATAAATCTTATCGATCAGGGCACCAACTTCGTCTGCTGCTTTCTGATCATCATCAGAAGCTTCTGTTGTATCATCAGATGCTTCCTCTGTATCTGCTGCAGCTGCATCGTCTGCAGCTGCTTCTGTGTCATCTGCTGACTCTTCTGTTGCTGTATCATCAGATGCAAAAGCTACTGCACCTGTTGCTGCAGTCATGGAACAAGTCATAGATACTGCCAGTAATAAAGCTAACATGGATTTTCTTTTCATTTCGTTTTTCCTCTTTTATTTCTCGTATTTCCGGACAATTGTATGCACAAAAAAGGCAACTGCATATTCTGCAGCTACCGCTTTCCCATAAATACATGGTTTATATGTACCAGATATATCTGTAATTTCCGATTCTGTCTGATTCATTTAATAAAAGAGCTATGTATCGTTATGAGAATACAGGTTCTGTATACCGCAGACCTTAAATTCTACGCCAAGGCAGTTCTCCTGACTTCGATCATCGCTGTTTCTCCCTTCCCGGTTTCCCAGTGGTCTCTGAAAAACAACTCCCATACACAGTGACGGTATCGCTCCGGATTCTCACCGGATTCTCTTTTGCGCATCAAGTACGATGCAACCTTTGCGTTATAACATTGCACATATTCAATTCGGATATTCTTTTTTTATCACATTTTCACAAAAATGTCAATACAATTCGTGTATATTTTCCTTTAATGTTTGGCATTAGTGTTACTGTTCACTCCGTTCACAGTAACGTAGCCAAAATTCCAGATTGCCTGCGGCAATGGAATTTTGGCTTGTAT
>OGQG01001925.1_pt1 | contig 13708 bp, 14 predicted proteins | sample 1553201 | NCBI WGS metagenome assembly OGQG01 (sample SAMEA2579925, study PRJEB22360) | human gut metagenome | biome: human gut; feature: human-associated habitat; material: faeces | place: Denmark | collected 2008/2010
TTGTTATTTAATATAAAAATACTCAATTTCGATTAAAACTTAGAGCCGGTTTAAATTTTGCTCAGCATTCTTTTAAGAATCATTATTTAAGGATATTTTTCTGTTTTCAGAGGAGGATAACGGGCTATCTGACGAGTGAAAACAAGAAAACAGGCCGAAAATAAACTCAAAAACTGATAAAACTTTTAGAGGAAAATTTAGACAAGTTCTTAATACGCTAAAAAATATGAATCGAATCAGAGTATTACCATCAATCATTCTCGGATGGCTATTTATGATAAATGTATATCATATACAAGCACAAGAGAATTTAATCATCAATCTGAATGATGGCACGGAACAGACTTTCCGTCTATCCGAGATCAGGAAACTGGCTTTTCAGAATGGCTCACTATGGCTGAACCGGCTGAGCGGAGAGGAAAGCTCCTTTCACTATTCAGAAGTACGGACAATTACTTTCAGTAACGAAACCACAGGCATCAGTAATTCTCTTACCGGAGAACAGAATGTTTACATCTTTGTAGATCCATCCACAAAAAATGTACAGATCAGAAACATAGCAAAAGGTACTACCGCAGTTGTTTACGGGCTGGATGGAATGAAAATTTTTCAAGATCAAGTCAGCGAAACCGGCTATTTGGATACAGACCGTTTGATTCCCGGAATTTATCTGCTGAAAATAGACCACCATGTATTCAAATTCAGACGACCATGAAACGGATTATTTTATTATCAGGAATTTGTGCGTTGTGTATACAAAGTATACTGGCGCAAGAAAAGATGTTTGTACATCGCTCAGACAAAATAACCCAAGGAGTTCTCCTGTCAGTTCTCGACAGTATGACATTTGTAAATGAAGCCGTACTTTTACACTTGCACGATCAAGATGCCCCTACGTATTCCATGACCGAAATAGATAGTCTGAGTTTCGGAGACAATTCTCTGCAAATAAAAATCCTCTATTCCGATACCGGAATAGAGATTGTTAATCCATTGGCTTTCGAAGGTGTTTCAATTTCCGTAGATGACGGAAATGTTATCATAACATCCACCATCTCCGAGGAAGTAGAATACATACTTACCGGAACTATTTCCAATGGAATGTTTAAGATTTATAGCGATAAAAAATTTATATTGACACTGAACGGAGTAAATATAACGAATGCAGACGGCCCGGCCATCAATATCCAATCGGGTAAAAAGGTCACAGTCAATTTGACGGAAGGTACGATAAACACATTAACAGACGGAAAGAAGTATGCCGACTCCGGTTCAGAAGACATGAAAGGATGCTTCTTCAGTGAGGGTTAACTGATTTTCAATGGAGAAGGTGCTCTATATGTACAGGGTAATAAAAAGCATGGCATTTGCAGTGATGATTATTTATTAGTAAATTCCGGAAACATAACAATTACCGGAGCCGCTTCCGATGGGATTCATGCCAACGATTACATCCGTATCGACGGAGGTTCGGTAACAGTAACCTCCGATAGTGACGGACTCGACGGAGACGAAGGATACATTGAAATCAACGGAGGAAAAGTTCAAATAACTTCTACTTCCGACGATGTAAAAGGCATTAAATGCGACGGCACTTTCACCATGAACGGAGGTGAAATTCATATGTCGGTATCCGGTAACCAATCCAAAGGGATCAAAACCAAAAACGATCTCCGGATTAATGACGGAACAATACATATCCAGACTACCGGTTCGGTAGCAGTTGTTGATAACGATCCTTCCTATTGCACAGGTATCAAATGTGACCAAACGGTTTATATAGCAGGAGGCAACATCATTATCACAAGTACCGGAACAGCAGGAAAAGGAATATCGACAGACGGTGACCTGGTTATTTCAGGCGGCGATGTCCAAATCACAACCTCCGGTAACGGAGGAACGTATACGAATACCAACAGTATACTCGATTCTTATTCGGCCACTTGTATGAAAAGCAACGGTAACATACATATCACAAACGGCACAGTTACAATGAAGAGTACAGGTAGTGCAGGTAAGGGAATTTCGGCCGACGGTGAAATTGTTTTCGGTGCAGTAAATGCCGAAGGCCCCGTTGTTGACGCCACTACAACCGGAGCTAAATTCCTGGTTTCCGGACATGGAGAAAACGCAGATTATGCCAACCCGAAAGCAATAAAATGTATCGGAGACCTTACATCCCATTCGGGCACATTTACAATCCGCTGTACACAAGACGGAGGAGAAGGCATGGAAAGTAAAGATGTCCTAACCATTAATGGTGGAATTTACGACATAGAAACTTATGACGACGCTATTAATGCAGCCAATCAAGTAGTGATAAACGGCGGATATATCTATTGTTATTCATCCGGCAATGACGGTATCGACTCTAATGGCACTCTGACCGTAACCGGTGGTATTGTGATCGCATCCGGCACAAACAGTCCGGAAGAGGGATTCGATTGTGACAGGAATACATTCTCTATCACAGGAGGAGTGCTAATAGGTACGGGTGGCTCGAGTAGCACTCCTACTTCATCGGCTTGTAGTCAACGTTCCGTGTTATATAGTGCATCATCAGCAACATCCGGCAATCTGATCAACATACAAGATGCAAACGGTACGAATGTGTTTACGTATAAATTGCCGCGTTCTTATCAGACAATGACTCTATTATTCAGCAGTGCCGACCTGAAAGCCAATACCAATTACACGATCTATACAGGAGGCAGCATCTCCGGTGGAGAAGATTTCCATGGCTACTACACAGGAGCCGTGTACACTCCCGGAACGAAAACAACCACTTTCACCACCAGCTCAATGGTAACGACAATTGGTAGCAGTGGCGGCGGCAGGCTCGGACATTAATTCCGAATCCGCGAATATAAAAAAAGGGGCATAAATGCAGTTGATGCATTTATGCCCCTTTTTCTATAAATATCTTAAAATTATTTCTTAGCAGCAGAAGTATATCTTGCATTCAAGCCATCGATAATCTCTTGTGTGATATTGAATGAACTATCGGCATAAAGCAAGTTATCAAAACCGGTATTACTAAGAATCAAATTGTAACCTTTCGTCTTGTTATACTCTTTCAGAAAAACATTGATAGAGTCACGCAACTGCAAACTGTTCTTCTGTGTTTCGGCAGCCAACTCATTAGTCAATTTATTCTGTAATGCCTGCAAATCCTGTTGCATCTTCATCAAACGGTTATATTCCTGCTGAGCTCTCTCCGGAGAAATAAACGCATTGTTTTCGTATTTCTTCTGGAATTCTTTCTGATCCTTGTCAAGAGTAGCAGCCTTCTGATTCAGTGTCAAACGAATATTCTCTTCTTTCTTCATCATAGCCTCATTCAGATCAATGCAGAAGTTGTATTTGGAAAGCAGCGTATCCACTTCCACATAAGCGATCTTTAAATCACCGGATACAGTATTAGCTGTTGCTTCTCCGGCAGATGTCGTAGTTTTTGTATCAGCTTTACCAGCGCATTGTGAAAACAAAACGATAAGCGCAAGAGCAGCCAAACCGTTAATGAGGCAATTTATTCTCTTCATAACTTGTAAAAATATAGTTTTTAATTAATTAGTTCATACTATCATTCAAAGCCTTTTCAAGGGCATCAATAGAAAAGCGGGATTTCTTCTGTGCTTCACGGTCCTGAGACTGTGCACAACTAATCCCCCTATCTCTTAAAGCTTTATTGCCGCTCACATGTCCGTTAGGAAATTTTCCACCTTTCACAAAAAAGACCTTGATACCTAATAATAAGATACAAATAGTAACTATTAACAAAGTAAACAGTATTGTATTGAGCATTTCTATTAATTTTGTGGGTGCAAATATAGACTTTTGTATGGACTCAACCGCCTTTTTTATTATAAAAAAAGAGAAACGGGTTCAGAAAGTAGATTTATTTTAACCATCTTTAGCAATAAGGGGTTATATTTCAAACATTCACTCAAATAAAAAGAAAAAAGAATGGAAAAACAAGAACTTAAGCCGGCAGGTGTATTCAAGTATTTTGCAGAAATATGCCAAGTACCGCGCCCTTCAAAGAAGGAAGAAAAAATTATCGCATACTTAAAAGCGTTCGGAGAAAAACATAATCTGGAGACCAAAGTTGATGAAGCCGGAAACGTTTTGATCAAGAAACCGGCCACGCCGGGAAAGGAGAATCTGCAAACTGTCATTTTGCAATCACACGTGGATATGGTCTGCGAAAAGAATAATGACGTGGAACACGATTTTCTTGTCGATCCTATCGAAACAGAAATTGATGGTGAATGGATGAAAGCCAAAGGCACGACACTCGGAGCCGATAACGGAATCGGAGTAGCCACAGAACTCGCTATTCTGGCAGATGATACCATCGAGCACGGTCCGTTGGAATGCCTGTTCACAGTAGACGAAGAGACGGGGTTGACCGGTGCATTTGCCTTGAAAGAAGGTTTCATGAACGGTGATATCCTGTTGAATCTCGATTCGGAAGATGAAGGGGAACTTTTCATCGGTTGCGCAGGAGGAATAGACTCCGTAGCCCAATTTACTTATAAGGAGGCAGATGTTCCAGCCGGTTACTTTTTCTTTAAAGTAGAGGTAAAAGGTCTGAAAGGCGGACATTCCGGTGGTGATATCCATCTGGGTCGCGGTAATGCCAACAAGATACTGAACCGTTTTCTCAGTAAAATGATAGCCAAATACGACCTGTACTTATGTGAAATTAATGGCGGTAACCTTCGCAACGCTATCCCTCGTGAAGCATACGCTGTCTGTGCCGTCCCCGAAGATGCCAAACATGATGTACGTGCCGACCTGAACATCTTTACTGCCGAAATAGAAAATGAGCTCGCAGTAACAGAACCGGATTTAAAACTTGTATTAGAATCGGAAACACCCCGTACCAAAGCTATTGACCAAGATACCACCGCCCGTCTGTTGAAAGCACTCTATGCTGTACCCCACGGAGTATATGCCATGAGTCAGGATATCCCCGGACTGGTAGAAACCTCCACCAACTTAGCATCCGTTAAGATGAAACCGGAAAATATAATCCGTATCGAAACCAGCCAGCGCAGTTCTATCCTCTCCGCCCGCGATGATATGGCGAATACCGTTCGTGCGGCTTTCCAGTTGGCAGGTGCAACTGTAACTTTCGGTGACGGTTATCCAGGTTGGAAACCGAATCCGCACTCAGCCATTCTGGAAGTGGCAGCCGCTTCCTACAAACGTTTGTTCGGTGTAGACGCTCAGGTAAAAGCAATTCACGCCGGTCTGGAATGCGGACTTTTCCTCGATAAATATCCTTCCTTAGATATGATTTCTTTCGGTCCTACACTGACGGGAGTTCACTCACCGGACGAACGTATGCACATTCCTTCGGTAGACAAATTCTGGCGTCACCTGTTGGATGTATTGGCAAATATCCCGGAAAAGAAATAATAAACAAGGTCATTCCTCGTTTATATTAGGCACGGATTCTCTAATCCGTGCCTGATTTATATAACAGCAAGATATGAAAAGAAACCCGGTATACGTTCTCTTATTTTTATTGGCAAGTTTGATATTGTTCCCGGCCTGTGATGACGAGAACTTCTCCGTCGATCCCTCTCTTGCACTCTCTTTTTCCCAAGACACGCTAAGAATGGACACCATATTAGCCGGTATCGGCACTTCCACCCATATCCTGAAAGTATATAACCGCAACAAAGAATCATTAATCATTTCATCGATCGTATTGGCAGATGCCGCCAATTCCGGATTCCGCATCAATGTGGACGGCATGAAGGGCAATTCCTTTTATGATGTGGAGATACGGAGCAAAGACAGCTTATATGTCTTTATTGAAGCAACTTTAGCTCCACAAGACAGTGACGAACCTGTCTTCCGGAAAGATTCCATCGTATTCATCACCAATACCAACCGACAGAACGTTAAGTTGCTGGCATATGGACAAGATTTTGTCTCTTTGCGCCAAAAGGAAATCACACAAGATACCCTTATCAGTTCCGCACGTCCTATCGTCATCTATGACAGTCTGAGTGTAAAGGAAGGTGCCCGCTTAACCATTGGCGCCGGAACCCGGTTCTATTTTCACGGCAAATCGAGCATCCAAGTACATGGACAACTCGTAGCAGAAGGCACACTGGAAGCTCCCGTTGTTTTCCGAGGCGACCGTACTGACAAGATGTTCTCCAACCTCCCCTATGACCGCTTGCCCGGACAATGGGACGGTATCCGTTTCCATACTTCAAGCTATGATAATTCTCTGAACTTTGTCGATATACACGGAGGAATATATGGTATCCGTTGCGACTCATCGGCTATCGACCAAAAGAAGCTGACCCTTACCAATTCCGTTATCCGGCAAGTCTCGGGAAACGGACTGGAAATGACCTCTTGCCAAGCCAGCATTGGTAACTGTGAAATCAGTAATGCCGGAAAAAATTGTGTAAGCCTGCTTGGGGGAAATTATAAATTCGTGCACTGTACGCTGGCCAATTATTATAGTTGGGATATAAAACAAGGAGTAGCCCTTGCCTTAAAAAACGAATCAGGAGAAATAGCCTATCCTATTATCAATGCGGCTTTTCACAATTGTATCATAGCCGGCTCTTCTAATGACGAAATCAACGGTTCACGCTCAGATGACTCTTCCATAGCTTTCGACTATCTTTTTTCTCACTGTCTCATCAATTCCGTAGAAGAAAAAAATGACAAGATAATCAATGTGACATGGAAAAAGGACGATAACTTTTTGCTAACAGATAAACGGGGAGAACAATTGTTCGATTTCCAGTTAACTCCAAAATCGGCTGCCATTAATATCGGACTGAGCGAAGATGCCCAAGACTTTCCTCTGGATCTGAAAGGAATGCCACGAACCATAGACGAAGCACCCGATGCCGGATGTTATGAATGGCAAGAAAAAGAAGAAGAAGAAAATGAATAGAGGAATAATTGTCTTATTATTCCTTTTCTTGTACATGCCCCGACTCACCGCTCAAGCCGATTCCCCCCCTTTCCGCGTAATGTGCTGGAATGTAGAAATTTTCAACGCATTTTTATAGCGTAACGACATTTTTTCATATCTTTGTGTAAACTTTTAAAACACAATGGATTATGAAAGATATAGTAGCTTATTTGCGTGTATCAACAGAAGCGCAAGATTTTGAGAGACAACGTGTCGACATAGATAATTGGTGCAGGATAAACGAGTGGAAACTAAACAATACATTCACGGATAAACTTTCTGGATTCGTCGAAGAACGTGAAGGATTATCGGAATTGAAAGAATATCTTATAACAAACAATATTAAGAATGTAATTGTATGGGAACTATCAAGATTAGGGAGAGATAAGTTTAACTTGATGACTCTGTTCAAATGGTTTGTTGATAACCAAATCAACATCTTTTTCTACACTCAAAACTTTTGGTTGTTGGATGTAAACGGCAATCTAAGTTCAAACGTTTCATTGCAAATTATGATATTAAGTAATTATGCGGAAACAGAAGCATTGATGATTAAAGAGCGAATGAAATCGGGAAAAGAACGTGCAAAGAAAGAAGGTAGATGGGTACATGGAGCAGTTGCAATCGGATATAAACTTTCAGACGATAAACGTGTATATATTGATGAAGAAAATGCAAAATATGTACGACAAGCATTTCAACTCTATGCAAATGGTGATACATCAATTAAACAATTAGCCGTTTACTGCATTAAGAACAATTTTCCATCATCATTCGGAAACTATCAATCATTAAGATTCATATTGAAAAATATGATATATACAGGACAACTGAATTATGTGAATATTCCTGCAATTATTGATATTGAACTTTATATGAAAGTACAATCAATAATGGAAGAAAAACATACCAACAAAAATAAAGAATACAATAACAATAAATTCCTGTTAGAAAAACTTGTCACGTGCCCGAAATGTGGTGCAAAATATGGTGGTGGTGGCGGACATAGATATAGTTGTGTAAATCGTGTTAGTTCAAGCGCAAAAGTTAAATGCAAATCATCGTCTTTTGATGTTAGAGTACTTGATGCAATTGTATGGTACATTACAAAACAAATTGCAGCAGCACAAGAATTATATGTGCAAAGCAATGAAGAACAAATTAAAGACTTTGAGCAGCAAAAAGAACTACTAAATAACAAATTAGAAACACTTGAAAAGAAGAAGAAAAAACAAAATACTAAATTTGATTTAGATGCAATTTCAATTGATGAATATAAAGTTATTATTAAGAATCTAAATTCACAAATTAATCTTATTAAAAATGAAATTGAATCATTAAACATCAAAATAAACCAATCTAATTTTGAAATGCAAAACAACAATAGAGCAACAAGAGTTGCTAATAACATGGATGCATTAAACAAATTACGTGATTTGGAAACAATGCGCAATCTTATGAAAATTATCTTTAAATCAATCCATGTATATAAATACCACAATAATTTCAACATCATTGAACTTGAAACAAGAATGAATTATATATATTGTTTTTACAATTCACATTCATCACGCAACAAAACATTTACAACAAATATTGCACTTAAACAATGTTGGGACGATGAAAATAAATTATTAAATGATAAAAACATAGATGCTGAATTTTACAGAGACGGAATACCAATTGAAATCATTAGCGATTACAAATATAAAGTCAAATCACAAGAAACAATTGATAAAAAGCGAGCACAGGCACGAGAAAGAGAGAGACGATACAGGGAGAACAGACGAGAAGAATATAACAAGCACGCAAGAGAACTACGACATAAACGAAATGAATTGAAGAAAGAAGCAGAAGAAAGAAGAAATAACATTTCAATAAGCAAGCCCAAAAGCAAGCCCGATTAATTTCGGGCTTTTTTTATGTTATATAATGAAATATTTTTATCTTTGTGGTGTGACGGGAGAAATCGTCACACGTTAGACGTTTAACAAAGTGGATAGATAAAACTGACAATTTTAAACTATTTGAACCACAGACTGTTAAGCGTCCGTGCTCATTGTATATACTTGATGTATGCGATAATGGGTGCGGACTTGCTTTCATTGTGGTTCGTGGTATTGTCAGTGCCTATCTATCCATGTCAGCATAGTTTCCGCACCTTCTTTTTTTTTCGGTTCGGTCTCTGCTGATAATACATCAAAGATATATGAATAGAAAAGCGGCACGACACATCGCACAATCAATTCAAAGATTGCCTTATTTAGAATGTCTAAATGAGTTGCAATCAATAGCGTTAATTTATGATTTTGACGTTGATTTTGATTATGTATATTTCAATGACATTGAAATTCCTATTGCTGCAATATTCGGATTTGAAATAAAAGACAATTTTCTATTCATCCTCACAAAGAAACAACAATTATATTATATCAATCTTACAACCAAATTATGTGATATGATTTTGTTGAATCAATCCATGTATGATATAATAATAACGAAATTGAAATTATTGTTTAATTCAAAATTATAGACTTATGAAGAAAATTAATTTATTTGCATTGCTTGCAATGTTGTTTAGTGTTACATTATTTGTCTCTTGTAGTAGTGATGATGATGAAACAAAAGATGATGATGAAATCATAGACGGTTTAGAAAAAATAACAGTCAATAATGAACAATGGTTTGTAGAAAATGATGAAGGATATTACTATGAATATGGTGATAATAAATTATCAGAGTTTTACACATATATCAAAGAAACTGCTGATTTTGGAGATTTGGGATACATGCTATCTTTAACCGCACCTGCAAAAAATGAATTAGTCAAAGGCTTTTCAGTTTCTGATTATTATTCAACTGTTGGATTTAGTAAACCTGTACAACTACGTGCTAAAACAATGTTGACTGGCAATTTTGAATATGCGTATGTTGATGGAACAGCAGTTATTGCAGAAGTAACAGCAGAATACGTTATTGTAGAATTTAACAATTTCAAAATATATAATTCAAATATTCAAGAAGAATCATACAACCACAAAAAGCAATATATTATTAGTGGTAAAATGAAATTCCAATTTCAATAATCCATTTTTATTCAACATTTTTTGTGTAAAAGAAACACGGCAAACACTGTTAAACATAACAAGGTAACAATTCAATATCATCTCAATTTGAAAAAAACGTCCTAAATTGTATTACACACAAACACAAAATTAGCCCTATCAATTTTTCCCACTGATAGGGCTTTATTTATTGCTTCTTTTGCTTCATTTCCCGATGCAATCTGTTGTGACATTCAGCACATAACGACATCAAATTGGAATAGTCATACGCTAATTCTAACAATTCAATTTCATTGGTAGCACGCATAAATGATTTACAATGATGGACGTGTTCGGCAGGCGTAATTCTGTTATCTTTTAGACATTCTTCGCATAATGGCTGTTGTTGCAATTTTACAATCCGTAGTTGTTTCCACTTTGAAGAATTATATATCTTTTGACGTGCTTTTCTCTTTTCGTCATTCGTGTATTTTCTTTGCTTTTTAGGCGGTTTGTTTAGAAAAGGCATAGTTGTATTGGTATTTAGCAGATAATTCAATAGGGAGTAAATATACGTCCTTTTGAATCTTGTTTATTTCTTCTTCATCATTTATATATGTTACTTCATTCATTTCAATCGTTTTAACTGGAATTGTTGATATATCAATTTTTGATAGATTCCAAATACAAATAACATTGCTAGCAGGATATATTGCAACATAGATTGGAAGATGTGATTTACAATCATTTTTCAAATGTTCATATTTCGTTTTTTCTAAATAACAATTATTGAAAGTATCTATCAATATATTTCTATTTTTTACTTCTGCATGGAATTGATATATATTGTTATTTGTTGTTGCAGTAATGGTTAAATCTGTATGTGCAGAAATTGGTAACGCTGTATATTTTACATCATTGAATAGTTGATTAAACAGTTCAATCACCATCTTTCTATCTACAATTTCTTGATAGTCTATTTTCTTCTGATTATTTCTTTTTCTCTTCATAGTACACAATAATTTTTATAATAATTATTCGTGATTGTGTTTTCTACAACAACTTTCGCAATATTATATTGTGTAATGGTAGAATGAAATTGAAATAGCAATATAGCTATTAGTAGTAAAATTAAGTCTCTCATTTCTCTTTGATTTAAACTAATAAATATCAGTAAAAGCGAAAAAAGCGCAACTTTTCGCTAAAAATTGCACTTTAAATAACAAAAATAAATTATTTAAATCATTAATTCATTTATCCGTTCCGTTTCTCAACGTACTAATATAATAATATGAGTAGACTAACTTTAACAAGTTATATATAAATAGTATTTAATCTTCAATTATTGTCAATATTAAAAAGAAAAAAAGCATGTAAATTGAATTACATGCTTATCAAGTTTTTGTGTACATTGTTTTTATGATTTTAAAGATTTGAGAAATCAATGCTTATATAAAATTTCGATTCTCCGAGTTCGTCTGCTTCTGATTGAATCGCTTCTGTTTTGTACTTCTCTTTAAAATATTCATAGCAATCTTTTGCAATCAGATAAGCCAAACGACTTTTAAAAAATTCAATCCTTGCAGAATATTCATCAATATCAAATTCAATTTCTACAAAATCTTCATTTTCTTCATCTATGTAAGTTTCTATGTGTTCGGCACATTCAAAATTAGATGTTACTTCATTAATTAACTCGTCAATCAACTGTTCTTTTTCTTCTTTTTTCATATTATTCTTTTATTAAATTAGTACTAAATATATCTTTAAATCTTACAACTCAAATGTACATTTTTTATTTTTGAAAAACAACTTTTCCAAGAAAAAAATTAGTTATAATTCCACATCTTGAAATATAATATCAAATATTTCATTCAAATCATCATTAGAAAGTTGTGTTTTCAATTTCTCTTTCAATTCTTCATTCTCTTTTTTTAGTCTTTCAACATCTTTCTTCATTGAAAAATATCCTGCTAACAACTTCTTATATAATTTCTCTTTTGCTTCATCTGTTTCTTTTAAACTCTGAATTTCATTTTTAAAGTCTTGATTCTCTTTAGTAAGTTGAATAATCATTGCATCCTTTTCCTGCATTTTATTCCTTACTTCAACAGTTTTCTTTAATTCTTTGACTTTCCGTTCCTGCACTGTTCCTTTCAATAAATTTTCTCTTTGTGTTATCCATTGAAGATTGCAAACACGGTTATCTGTTTTTATTTCGTTCACATGGTCTACCACATAATAATCATCTTGCATTGCTGTTGGACGTTTCAACCACGAAAGTGCAACGGCTCTATGAGTTGAAATAGTTTCATAATTCTTTCTATCAAAGTCATTTAGAAAAAAGTAGTTATACCCTGTTGTCTTGTTGGTATATTGTTTCACTAATTTATTGCGTTTCGTTGAGTAAACTCTACCAAAATTGGATATTCCAAAATCCTTGTTAACTTTCAATTTTTCATCAACTAAATAATTCCATTTTTCATTAGGTTCTGATACTTGTTTTAACTTATCAAAGTCAATCATTTTTCGTTTATGTTTTTCAAAATGGGCTGGGCAACAATGGCGTCAGCACCTTATTAAAGTCGAAATGGGCTGGGCAAAATGACCGCACAGGAGAGGTTAAACCGTTGGACTATATTAGAAATATTATTTGCAACAAGCACATTTCAAAATTATTCCATGTTGGAATATGTTTTAATATTAGCGTAGCTTTCTCATATCATTAACTACTTCAAATTGAAAAGTATTTCATTTCAATCAAAAAGATAAAATTGAAGAATAGCGTTAGCAACTCCGATTGAAGTATTAGCGTAGCTTTATAACAACATTCTGTTGAAAGTGTATCATCACTTCATTTCAAACATTGCTTTGAAACAATGTTTTCCATTTCGTTTCAATAAAAATCCAAATTGAAAGAAAGAAATAGCGTTAGCACTTCCGATTGAAGTGTTAGCGTAGTTGTTATCTTTTTCAACATCAAAGTAACTTTATTCTTCAATTCAAGTATTTTCAACTGAATACAATTTATTGCTTTATATAACTCCATATCGTTTCCAATATGAAGTTTTTAGTTATTTTGTAATTTAGTTTAAAAGAAATATTGAAAAACGTAATGAAATGAAGTTTTGAAATATTATTCAAATATTGTTTCAAATGGAATTTCAAATATTGTTTTAAATATAATTTTTATTTTTCTTTTAATTTCTTTGTTTTTACCTTTTAAATGAAATTTCAAATCTTGTTTCCTACGGTAAAGTCGCAGTTATCCCTACCGTGGGAAATAAGTTTTAAAAAAAATAGAAATTATTCAATTCCTATTCAGTGCCTTAGATTAACTATTCTCGTCAATGAGTCTTTTATTACCAGATGTTGAAATTGCTTAGGCTTCAACAAATATTCAGTTTCCTCAAACTACAACTGAATAACTGACTTTTATTCATTAATCAATTTTTCGGAAATATCGGGGCTTGGCTTTCAACTTATCATCTCCATTGCTATTTACAATTTCAATACCCGATGTCTATTCTGACCGTACATCATCTAAATTGTTATCAGAATGTTTCAATCTTGTAGTAGATTGTTTCCTTTTACATATATAAATATCAACGATATTCTAAAAGTTTTCTCAAATGTACATTTTTTTTATTTAAAAAACAACTTTTCCAAGAAAAAAGTAATTATTTAGGTCATTTTCTATCACTTT
>OGQG01001959.1_pt1 | contig 13453 bp, 7 predicted proteins | sample 1553201 | NCBI WGS metagenome assembly OGQG01 (sample SAMEA2579925, study PRJEB22360) | human gut metagenome | biome: human gut; feature: human-associated habitat; material: faeces | place: Denmark | collected 2008/2010
TGTATCCTGAGTATCAGGGTGAACCCGGAAATATACAATTCCTTACAAGAGCAGAGCATTTAGAGGCTCATGAGGGTAATTGGCAAAATCCAACGAATTGGTATTTTAACCCGGTAACAAAAGAAAAGTTTGACTTTGGTGTCGGGCCATTCATTCCATGTGAGATAATTCTACTATCAGAAACTATTATTTCTTTAACGGATAATTCGACTAAACAGGAAATAGGTAATGAAGAAAAAGAGAATTTTAGTAAGACTGAGAATGCCTTGAAACACTCTGTAGAAATAAGTAGAAAAACGTACAGTAAACTTGAATTACCAAAGGCTCATAAAGTACAGATTGAAACTCATAAAAAAGCAAATAATGCTTTTGTTAAGGGACTAAAATTGGTTGGAAGATTTATTGTTGAGCATCCGATCGAGGCGCTTGAAATAGCTGGATTAACAATCGACGGCGTAGCGAAAGCAGTAACATCCATCAAAGGTAGATGCTTTGGAAGTACGCATAACACTGTGTCTACTTCTTCGAATTCATCGGTTCCAGAGAAGGTAGCAGATATAGTAGAAAAAGCAAGCAGGTCTTCACCAGGCGAGAATGATGTAACTGGTCATAAACAACGTTATCATACGAAAAAAGGTGATGTATGGAAAGATAAAGCACCATATCACAGAGGAGGCAAATAACAAAGTAACCCTCCCGGCTACAGCTGTCGAGTGGGTTTCGTGCCTTAAACTTTCCGCTGGAGATGGGCAGTAATTTTGAGCGGATAAATTTTGAAAAAATATAAAAATCCCTCTAACATCTTTTTGAACGTGATGTTAGAGGGATGGATTGCTACTTATCTTATATAGGATTAGTAGCCGCGTACTTTGCGAAGTTCAGTTCTGATTTTCTTCATCTGGTCAGCGAAGGTTTCCTGTTTACGACCAAGCTGTTCTGCAATTGCATGGTCTGAGATTTCGTAATCGTTAAGCCAGCACTGAATGATGATATCGGCGTCTGGGTCGAGTTCACGAAGTCTTGCGAAGAGCTGCTCGATGAGAATACGGTCTGCGATAACATCCTCCATAGTCGGAGCAGTATCGGGGATAGCGTCGTACATATCTGCGTTACCGTCTTTCGTAGGTATGTCTAATGAAAGTGTTTCACCTGTAATGTGGTATTCACATAAGTCACAGTTGCCATCGCATTTCCAGATGTATTTCTCAGGACACATACAACGGTGATAATACTGTTCACGTTTTTGGGTAGACCAGATTTCGGGATAAAGAGCTCTGTACTGAGCTTCGGTGATTTCAACGAGTGAGACCTTATAAGGATTCTCAGCATCGCGAAGTGGGTAGTAACGTTTTTTAATTTGGTTTTTATTTTTTGTCATGCTTTTCACCTCCGTTTGGTGTAATTCCCAAGCGGAGGTGAAAAGCATGGCTGACAGTATTTTTATACATAGTTAGTCACCTCATGCGGATTCCTCCGCTTCTAAACTGGTGACCAGCCCGTTTGCTAAGCTGGCACTGTATTTACATGTGAGACCTCTCTATCAATTGCAAACACACCATGTGGCCACGAAGATGGTGAATTGATAGTTGGGCCAGACGGTTTAATGTCATGTCCGGGACGGATATAATTAACTGTATTAAGTATGCCAGATATCAAAACTAAAACTTCGGACATACCTATGTCTTTTTTTGGGGATAAAGAGTTGATTTTCGGAACTTATAATGCCTGTAAAGTATAGAGTTACAAAAGAAAATGACCGGACATGAGCGTGTCTGGACAAAAAAAATAAATGTGAGAAAATTGTAAATTAAAAAAACATAACAACTATAAATAACATGAAACCACTTGTTTTTGAATGCGAAAATGAGTACAATATTATTGGTGTATTATATCTACATACAACTTCGAGAGGTGGATACGTAATGATAAGGGAATACCGGCACACAAGATTGGAAAACAGTGGAAGTTTAAATGCTCTGAACTTGATGTGTGGGTAAAAAAGTGGAAAAAGCGCTATCGAGCAATCGATACAACAAATAAACGACAAGGAGATTCAGGTTATGGCAGTAAAGAAAACGGAATTATATAGTTCCCTTTGGGCGAGCTGCGATGCATTGCGTGGAGGTATGGATGCATCACAATATAAAGATTACATACTTACACTTTTGTTTATGAAGTATGTAACTGATAAGTATAAAGGGCAGAAATACGGAGATTTGACCGTTTTTGATAAAGCGAATGACCCGAATCCTGACCCTGAGAAAAGAACCGGATGTTCTTTTGATGACTTCATTGCACTTAAAAGTAAGAAGAACATAGGTGAAGGTATAGATAAAATAATCGCTCGTCTTGCTGAAGTAAACGAAAGCTTGAAGGGTGTTATTGATATTGCTCATTTTAATGATGAAGTAAAAATTGGTAAGGACAAAGAAATGGTTGATAAGCTTACTAAGCTTATTGCGATTTTTCAGCGCCCAGAACTTGATTTTTCGAAAAACAAAGCAGAAGGCGATGATATCATTGGTGATGCTTACGAATATTTGATGCGTAACTTTGCATCCGAAAGTGGAAAGAGTAAGGGTCAGTTCTACACTCCGGCGGAAGTATCTCGAATTCTTGCAAAAATTATTGGCATTGATAAGTGTACTGACCATGATGCGACAGTATGTGACCCAGCCTGCGGAAGTGGTTCTTTGTTAATCAGAGCATTAGCAGAGGCTCCTTTTGAGATTTCAGGTTATGGTCAGGAAAAAGATGGTTCTACAGCTGGTTTGGCAAAAATGAATGCTGTTCTTCACAATAAAGCAACCATAAAGATTATGGCCGGTAACACTTTTTCAGACCCACAGTTTAAGAAAGCCGATGATGCGTCTGAGTTAGAGAGATTTGATTACATCGTAGCAAATCCTCCATTTTCTCTTAAGAATTGGTCAGATGGATTAAAGGAGTTTGGTAGATTCTCTGGATATGGAGATAGACCACCTGAAAAGAACGGTGACTATGCTTGGTTAATGCACATTTTGAAAACCCTGAAGTCTACTGGTAAAGCAGCAGTAATTTTTCCTCATGGAGTATTGTCCCGAGGAAATGCGGAAGCAACTATCAGACAGAAAATTGTTGATAAAGGATGGATAAAAGGCATCATTAGTCTCCCTCCAAACCTATTTTACGGAACGGGTATTCCTGCTTGCATTCTCGTAATTGATAAAGAAGGTGCGGAAAACCGCGCTGGTATATTTATGATTGATGCAGGCAAGGGTTATGTAAAAGACGGAAGCAAGAACAGACTCCGTGAACAGGATATTTATCGTATTGTAACTACTTTTAATGAGCAGATTACAACAGATCCTAAATATGCCCGTTTTGTACTCAATAAAGAGATTAAGGAGAAGAATGGATATAACTTAAATATTTCTCGTTACATTGATTCTTCTGACACGGAAGATATCCAGGATATCTATGCGCATATTCACGGTGGTATACCGGCAGCGGATATTGATGCATTAGAACGCTTCTGGACTGCATTCCCGACTCTGAAGAATGAACTTTTTGGTGTGTTTAGCGAAGGATACTATAAGTTGAATGTAGAAGAAGATGTGATTCGTCAGATAACATACTCTAACGCAGAATTTACTGCTTATGGAGAAATGATTGATGAAGCATTCTTAAATTGGAAGTCTTATGCAGATTCTAAACTTAAGAATTTGAAGGTTGGTGTGTCTGCAAAAGAACTGATTGCTGAATTAGCGCAAGCTATATTGAAAGAGTTTGAAGGCCTTTCACTTATTAATAAATATGACGTATATCAGGTGCTACTTGCCTACTGGAATGAAGTGCTTAGTGATGATGTTTCTATGATTATCTCCGACGAAGCTGGTTATGGAGTTGCAAGAGAAACAGAAAACATTATGAAAGAAACAAAAAAGATAGATGAAGATGGAAATCCGGAACTTAAAGTCGCAGGATGGGAAGGAAAACTTATATCAAAAGCACTTATTATTTCAGAACTTTTCCCTGAAGAGAAAAAGGCAATGGACGACCTTGTAGAGTTTGTCGCAGAAACAGATTCTCGTCTTATGTCTTTAATTGAAGAATCTGCAGAGGATTCCACTTTGTCTGAAGTGGCTGAAGGTGGAAAAGTAAAGAGCAAAGATATCCAAGAAAAGATGGATGAAATTATGAGTCATGTTCATACTCCTCTGATTGATGGACTTGTTAAATTGCAGGGCATGCTTCCTATGAAGAAAAAGGAGTATGTTGCATATATCGATGACAACATTATCTTGGAAGTGGCTTATACAGAAAAAGGCACTGTGACAAAGGCATCCGTTGCATATGCACTGGCATTGGCACGTGCAGAAGCACCAGCTCCGGAAGCATATGCAGATGATTATGCAGAGTTCAAAGCTGCGTATGAACTTGCTAAGAAATCGGAAGATTCAACGAAGCTTATCAAGGAGATGGATAAAGAACTTGATGAGAAGGCTCGTGAGAGATATGCAACTTTAACAGATGATGAAATCATGGATTTACTGGTAAATAAAAAATGGTATTACACCATCGGTACAGGTATTAATGATTTGTATGCAGCAATTTCTTATCAGCTTGCAAACCGTATTATTGAACTGTCTAAACGTTATGAAAATACTCTTCCTGACCTTATGGAGCAGACTGCTGATTATGAGGCAAAAGTAAAGAGTCATCTGGAAAGGATGGGCTTCAAATGGTAAGAGAATTAAAACATACAGAGATTGGTGATATTCCAGTAGACTGGGAACTCCAAACATTTGACGAAACGTTTAGGGTGATATCCAATAATACTCTGTCGCGTGAAAATTTAAATAATCGCGGTGGTGCTGTAAGAAATATTCATTATGGTGATATTCTAACAAAGTTTCCGGAAGTATTAGATTGTAATGAAGATGAGATTCCATTTATAAATGATTTATCGTTGTTGTCTTCATCGACTCAATTACTTCAGGATGGAGACGTTGTTATTGCTGATACTGCAGAGGATGAAACTGTTGGAAAAGTTACTGAGGTACAAAATCTCGGTAATGGTAAACTTGTAGCAGGGCTCCATACTATTCCATGTAGAGTGAAAAAAGGTGATTTTGCTCCGGGATGGCTAGGATATTATATGAATTCCAACTTGTTTCACAATCAAGTAATGCCATTTATTACGGGTATAAAGGTATCTTCTATTTCAAAGGGTGCTATAGCTGAAACATTAATACTGATACCACCTAAAGAAAAACAAATATTGATAGTGGAGGCTTTAAAGGAGATTGACAGACTAATACATTGCAAGAAAAAGATTATTTCAAAGAAAAAAGGTATAAAAAAAGGAGTTTGTCAGCAGCTACTCACAGGAAAATATAAGTTGGATGAGTTTTGTGATTGTGCATGGACAAAGTCAAAAATAGGTGCATTGGGGCAGTTGATAAAAAACAGTTTTGACCCCCAGCAGTTTCAAAATGAATTATTTTGGGAGTATAGTATGCCGGCGTACGACGATGGAAGAAAACCTTATAGGATGATTGGAAAATCGATGAGTAGCATGAGATTTTCAATATCAGCTCCAATTCTTCTATTTAATAAGCTTAATGTTCGGCAAAAGAGAGTTTGGTATGTTGAACAAAGTGAAGAAAATTCATTGTGTTCTACGGAGTTTTTACCATTCATTTCAAACAAAGTTGATTTATATTTTTTGAAAGAATTACTTTTATCTGACGCAATAACTTTTGATTTTGAAAATATGTCTACAGGGACATCAAATAGCCAGAAAAGAATATCTCCTGAATCATTCTTGGAATATGAAGTTTTTATCCCAGAAGATAAAAAGGAACAAGAGGCTATCGCAATGATACTAAAGGATATTAATTGCGAAATAGAATCAGAAGAAAATGAATTAAGAAAAATAGAAAAAGTTAAACAAGGAATGATAAGTAAATTCTTTGAAAGTTAATGAAGGAGGAATGTACGCATGAGTATTGGCGATACTGAAAGAGCTACCCAAGACCGTGTGGTTAGTTTTTTTAAGGATAGAGATATCCTTGACTATGAATACTTAGGCAATTTAAAAGATGCCGCAAACAAGAACATCCGTGAAGACCGTCTTCGTGCGTACTTGCGCCTTAGCGGTTACAGTCAAAAGGTGATTGATGGTGCTGTTACTGAATTGGTAAAAGCAGCAGATGATATGACACATGGTTTGTACGATGCAAATCATAAAGTCTATTCTCTTTTGAAGTATGGTGCCAAGGTAAAAGAAACAGCCGACGGAGCACCAAAGACTGTTTATTTCATGGATGTAGAAACACCTACCAATAACGACTTTGCAATTGCTGAGGAAGTTACAGTAGTTGACCGTCAGGAAAAGAGACCAGACCTTGTAATCTATGTGAATGGTATTGCGATGGCGGTCATTGAATTGAAGAAAAGTAGTGTATCTGTTTCTAATGGTATTCGTCAGAATTTGACAAACCAGAAAGACGGATTTATTGCGCCATTCTTTACGACGATGCAGTTCTGTATGGCAGGTAATGAAACAGAAGGTTTGCGCTATGGAACAATTCTGACTGGCGAAAAATATTATATGGAATGGAAACCAGATGGATTCCATGAAAATGAGGATGAGCGTGACCCAGAGGATGCACGCATCATGGCTTATTTTGAAAAACTGGACAACCTGCTTTTACAGCAGATTTACCAGATGTTCGATAAAAAGCGTTTTATTGACCTTATTGAAAACTTCGTTGTGTATGACAAGGGAATCAAGAAGATATGCCGATACAACCAGTTCTATGGTATCAAGCGTACACAGAACCGATTAGCAAAACAACGCGGTGGTATTATTTGGCATACTCAAGGTAGTGGCAAAACACTTACTATGGTTTGGCTTTCAAAATGGATTCTTGCAAATTGTGAAGAAGAGAATCCTCGTGTGCTCATCGTAACAGACAGAGATGAGCTGGATGAGCAGATTGAAAAGACCTATATTGGTGTTGATGAAAAGATTACCAGAACAAAGAGTTGCGATGACTTGCTTCAGAAATTGAATTCTTATGATGATTCACTGTTGTGTTCATTGGTACACAAGTTTGGTCGTCGTGGTGGTGAAGCTACGGAATCCGATTATGACAAGTACATTGATGAGTTAAAAAAGGCACTTCCTGCTGATTTTAAGGCGAAGGGTAAAATCTTTGTATTTGTAGATGAGTGTCACAGAACTCAGTCTGGTAAATTGCATGCAGCAATGCAGGCAATTATGCCGGAAGCTATCTTTATTGGTTTCACTGGTACGCCATTATTAAAGAAAGATAAGAAGACAAGTATCGAAGTTTTTGGAACATACATCCATAGCTATAAGTACAATGAAGCGGTTAGAGATGGTGTTGTACTGGATTTGAGATATGAATATAGAGATATTCCACAGGATATTACAGCCCACGATAGGATTGACCAGTGGTTTGATGTAAAGACTCGTACTCTTTCAAGCAGAGCAAAGGCAAAACTGAAAGAGAAATGGGCAAGTATGCAGAAAATTTATAGCTCACGTTCAAGACTTGAGCGTGTTGCTTGGGACATCATTCAGGATTTCGATTTGAAGCCTCGTCTGATGGATGGTAATGGAAATGCTATTCTTGTTGCTGATTCAATTTATACAGCTTGCAAGTATTACGAAATTTTCCAGCAGCGTGGTTTTAAGAAATGTGCAATCATTTCATCCTACACACCACAAGCAGGAGACCTCAGAACAGACACTGTAAGTGCTGATGACGAAACAGAGACTTTTGAAAAACACGAGATTTATCTTCGCATGTTAGGCTTTGACCCTGACAACCTTCCGGAGAAAGTTTCAATTCAGAAGAAAGTGGAAGATTTCGAGAAAGAGGTAAAGGAAAAGTTTGTCAATGAGCCTGCAAATATGAAGTTGCTTATTGTAGTTGATAAGCTTCTCACAGGATTTGATGCACCTCCTTGTACATATCTTTACATTGATAAGAGTATGCAAGACCATGGTTTATTCCAAGCTATTTGTCGTGTAAATAGATTAGATGGTGATACAAAGGAATTTGGTTATATTGTGGATTACAAGCAGCTTTTCGGTGATTTGAAAAATGCTATGGATAAGTACACCTCTGGAGCATTTGAGAACTATGACCCTGAAGATGTAGATGGACTTATTAAAGATAGAGCTGGTGAGGCCATTAAACACTTCAGAGAAATTTACGAAGAACTGGAAGAACTTTGCGAAGGTATTGAAGCACCAAAAGAAGATTTACAGTATTTGCATTACTTCTGTGGAGTTTCCGGTATGAGCGAAGACATGGATGAAATCTATGCTCGCCTTAGAGAAAAATTATATAAGCTTGTCAGCAGTTTGGTTCGTGCTTTTGCAGAAGCTAAGCAGTATATGGTTGACGAATGCACTGCAGCAGAAATGAATGATTATGAGAATAAAGTTCATTTCTATATCGAACTTAAACAGACTATTGGAAACAAGAGTGGTGACTTCTTAGACTTTAAAGCCTATGAACCAGATATGCGTAAGCTTATTGATAACTATATCATGGCTTCTGACAGTATTAAAATTGGTGAGTTTGATGACCTTACACTTCTCGATTTTGTAACTGACCAAGGTGAAACAATGACAGGAGAAGATATACCTTCTGGTCAGAAAGAAGGCGCTGCAGAAGCAATTGAAAACAATATCCGTCGTAAGATGGTAGAAAAGGTAACTGTAAATCCAAAATACTATGAAAAGATGTCAGCAATTTTGGATAAACTGATTCAAGATAGACAGCATGGTGTTTTGTCCTATAAAGAACTTCTTGATGAGTATATTAAACTTGCAAAGAATGTTGAACATCCAGAACAAAATGAAGACTATCCTGAAAGTGTGAGACACAGCAAGGCTATGCAAGCACTATATGATAATGTTGGTGGAGACGAAGCATTAGCCAATAAACTTCACCAAGCTGTTATGGATAGTAAGATGAGTGGTTTCCGTGGAGATTCAATTAAGGAAAGAAGAATCAAGAGAGCGTTGTTTGCAATTCTCAATGATGATGCAGAAGTTGAACGTCTGTATAAGATTATTGAGAAACAGGAGGAATATTAATAGATGAGAATTGTGATTTCGGGCATACCGATTGATATTCAAAAAAAGAATATTAAGAACATGCACCTTCAGGTAAAACCGCCTGATGGACATGTTGTTATTTCAGCGCCATCATCAATGGATGATAAGGCAATCGAGGTGTATGCCCGAACCAATCTCAGCTGGATAAAAAAACAGATTGAGAAGTTCCAGCAGCAACCAAGAAGTGCTAAGCGACAGTATGTTAGCGGTGAAACTATGTACATCTGGGGCAAGCAGTATTACTTATCCTTTGTACCAGATTCTCAAAAGAACAGTTTTGAAATTCAGGGTGATAAAGTAATTCTATCGATGAGAGAAGATAGTACGGTTAAGCAACGTGAAAACTATGTTCGTGAACAGTATCGTCAATTTCTAAAAGTTGAGATAGAAAGACTTCTTCCTAAATGGGAGAAAATTACTGAGCTTCACTGTGAATCGTGGCAAACAAAGTATATGGTTACACGTTGGGGAACCTGTAACACAGAAAAAAAGAAACTATGGTTTAATCTTCAGTTGGTCCAGAAACCTATTGAATGTTTAGAATACGTTATTTTACATGAATTGATTCATTTGAGAGAGCGTACCCATAATTCAACTTTCATTGCATATATGGATATGTATATGAAAAACTGGAGAGCAGTACGTAAAGAGTTGAATGATTCAAAATTAGATTATTATGAGGCTCAGGATGAAAGTCCTTTGCAAAAGCTAATCGATAAAAAGAGATACGATGAGATAAAAGATGTAGTTCTTGATTATATGTCGGCAAAAGTGAAAGAGAAAAAGGCAACACTGTCGGATATTGAAATCCAAAATGTAGTCCATATTGAACAAGTGGACGATGGTGCGATTGGCTTTTCTGTAATCGTTAGTTGTGATATCGAACATTCGGTATCTTCAACAGGCAAAGTATCATTTACTGAGAAATGGATTGACGTAAAGTGTAAAGTTCTTTTGGGTGTGGAATTAACAGATTTTGAAATTATGCACATCAAGGAATGTGAGCAACAGGAAGATTCAGATAGTGACAAGTATTCTGGAGAGTTGGTACCGATTATTTCCAGAGATGCTTTTGAAAACGAAGCTACAGAATTTTTGGAGAAATATTATCCTTTAGCTTTACAGGAACCAGTATCTGTTCCAATTAGAAGGATTGCCGAGGATATGGGCTTATCAATTATGGAAGAGTCATTGCTTTCATCAGAACTTGATGTTTTTGGCTTGGTTGTTTTTGAAGACGGAAATATAAAGGATAAAAACAAGAATATTGTTATCAGAAACGCAAAGCGTGGAACAGTTTTGATAGACCCTCGTGTTTATTATGAACGAACTTTAGGTACTGTAAATTTTACCATTGCGCATGAGTGCTTTCATTGGCATAGACATCAACCATATCATGCTTTGATGAAGATGCTTGGAGCAAATGACGAATTAGGAAAAATAATACAGTGTTCTATAGGTAGCAACTCAAAAGATTCAGAAAAGTGGAAAGCCATAGATTGGATGGAGTGGCAGGCAAATGGCGTTGCTCCACATATCCTTATGCCGACTAGTACAGCAAAAATAAAAGTTACAGAGCTCATAGAAAAGTATCAAATTTATTTCGATGGCGCGGATGGTTATCGAATCGAGGAGATGATTTCAGAGCTTGCCGATTTCTACGGATTGTCAAAACAGGCAGTTAAGATGCGTATACGAGAAATGGGTTATGCAAAGATTGATGGTGCATTTACATATGTTAATGGACAGTATGTTACGCCATTTTCATTTGATGCCTCAGCTTTATCGGATAATCAATCATTTACGATATCATCAGCTGATTTATTTAAGGCGTATTGCTTAAATAAAGAATTTAGAAAAGCCATTGATACCGGAAAGTTTGTTTATATCGAAGGTCATGTTTGCCTTGATAATGAGAAATATATCGTACGTTCTGACGGGCAAATCAAACTTACGCAGTATGCTCTATCCCACATAGATGAATGCTGTTTTGTGTTTGATAAAGGATATAGCTACGAATCTAAGTATCAAGGACAGAAATATTACACTCAAATGATGTATAAAACTCCGGAGCAGCCTAATGCTCAGGAATATTCTTTTGAGCTGAATACGCATAATAAAATACTGCTTTCTCAGATTCAAGGAGCAAGTAAGAGCGCTAATGCTATGAGGTTATATCCAGGTGCGTTCTCTGAAACATTGGTACAGCTTATGAAAGAGCGAAAGCTTTCAAATAAGAAATTGGCTGATGCATCATTAGTTGGAGAACGTACAATACAGAGATTAAGAAATGATGAAGAGTATCCGACTACCGTTCAAACAGTATTAGGACTATGCTATGGGTTAAAACTCTCAGTAGCAGAAGCAGAAATGTTGGTTGGAAAGACAGATTTTAATATTAAACCTACCAATCCGCAAAACTATGCTTATAGATGTGCTTTGAGCGCATGTGCTGAAAATAGTATATACGAAATAAATGAGATGTTGGAATCTTGCGGTTATATACCTTTCGGTAGTTCGAATCTTAAATAATAGTGATAAAGGAGAGAAAACAATGTCAACGATAGATGATAGAATTCTTAATATTGGCCAAGTAATATGTCGACATATTGGAACCGCGGATTTTTCTCCTCGTGGTGCGGTTTCGCAAGACGTCTTAGCACAGTCGACAAATTTCCTTGAGCATATAATGTTGAAAATTAATGCTAACGGAGGAGACATTGATAATACGTATGAAAATACATGTAAAGCGATAGAGTTTGTACAAACGCGTGGAGACTGAAAGCTGTTATATAAATTCCATGACTACCTTCAGATTGTAGCATTTCATTATACTTTGGACGAAGAGAACTCAGAGCGTCTTATGTTGAAATACTATAAGTATCTTCTTGAAACAAGAATACTTTTAAGAGAAAAATGCAGACTAGAAGTACTAAGTAATCTTGAAAAGTTTCCTTTAAATTAAATGTAGACAAAAATCTTCAGGAGTATTACGAAAGAATTTCAAATAAATTTGATGGGTATGATACGCGATTGGCCGGCAGTGGTGAGAAGTATTATATTCAAAAAATCAAGCCATTTTTTGTCGGTGGGCAAATTTACTATGAAGTGACATTTACGCCTGCGAATGATTATTCTAGTAAATCCAACAGAGTGATTGCGTTTGCGAGAATAAATGTCACAGATAACTATGAATCATTACCCCAAAGGTGACAGTTTTGCTAGTATAAATGTTGATGGTATAAATTGGTGGACATGATAATGATATTATATTAAAATGGTATTCAAAAGAAAGCATATAAAAGTAACCCATTAACTGTTTAAAAGAGCCAACAAAATTAGGGTTTTTTAACGAAGATGTGAAAAAAAGAATAGAGGGAATCCTATTTGAAAAGGAAAAAAGATGAAATTACCATCCGCTCCAGCGCGGCGGAATATTTAACCTATGTTGCCTCTGTTGGTAACGAACAGGACAGCATTGAGATGCGCTATGAAGATGAGAATATATGGTTGACACAGAAGATGATGGCGATACTATATGATGTTGGATTACCGACCATAAATGAACATATTAAAAAGATTTATGCGGATAGTGAATTAGAAGAGACTGCAACTATTCGGAATTTCCGAATAGTTCAAAAGGAAGGTTCTCGTCAAGTGACTCGTAATACAAAGCACTACAATCTTCAAATGATTATCGCAGTCGGCTTTAAAGTGAATAATGAGCGTGCAGTGCAGTTTCGCAAGTGGGCTAATGGTATCGTGAAGGACTACACCATCAAAGGCTGGGTCATGGATGATGAGCGTCTGAAAAATGGTGGCTCTGTGCTTACAGTAGAATACTTCGACCGTTTGCTTGAGCAGATTCGAGAAATTCGTCTGTCCGAACGTAGGTTTTACCAGAAGATAACAGATATTTATGCGACGGCACTTGATTATGAGCGAACCGCGAAAACAACTAAGCAGTTCTTTGCCAAGGTACAAAATAAAATGCATTATGCAGTTCACGGACATACAGCAGCGGAGTTGATTTACGAGCGAGCCGATGCAGAAAAGCCACATATGGGATTAACCACTTGGGCAGCAGCACCGGAAGGTAAAGTAGTAAAAAGTGATGTAAATATTGCAAAAAATTATCTTTCAGAACAGGAAATGCGTTCATTTGAGCGTATTGTATCTGCTTATCTGGATTTGGCAGAGGATCGTGCAGAGCGTCATATTCCAATGACGATGGAGGACTGGTCAAAGCGTCTGGATTTATTTCTGATGGCAGATGACAGAGAAGTCCATATTGGTTCGTTTAGG